>Ga0315915_1003789_pt1 | contig 19166 bp, 13 predicted proteins | sample MpolbnodulesMG_FD_207738 | JGI IMG/M metagenome (GOLD analysis project Ga0315915, IMG submission 207738) | Medicago polymorpha root nodule microbial communities from Los Angeles, California, United States - branched nodules | ecosystem: Host-associated > Plants > Roots > Nodule | place: USA...
TCTCACTTCTCTCCGGCTTCATTGAACTCGAATGAACAATTTCTGGATATGGGATGGCCAACAAGGGAACACGATGTGTCGTTGTCGTTGGGTTATGGTAGTCAAATACAATCAACTACAGATAACAATGACGAAGGCCAACATGACCCTCAAGTAAATCGTGGAAGAAATCGTCGAAGACGAGGGTGTGGGACAGCAGGGCATTTATAATAATTGTAGATTTTATGGTAATTTTATTTGTTATATAACTTCTATTAGTTTATTAAAAATAAATTATTTTAATTATTTTTTTATATATTATGCATGCAAAAATGGTAACCAATGCATTAGTTTTGTCCTTATTATACCACTCTACCCCAAGTTGTGGGGTATTTAAAATTAAAAAAAAAACACGAAAATACCCCGCAAGTCAAAGTAGAGAGGTATTTAAAATTTTCGAAAAAAAATAGGAAAATACCCCGCAAGTCCAAGTAGAGGGGTACAATAAGGACAAAAAATTCGTCACTTTTGAGGGTACCCCGCAACTCCAAGTGGAGTGGTACCAGAAAGTCAGAAAAAGTAGGGCATTTCTGCAATTTTTTGAAAAAGTAGGGTAGTTTTGGAATTATTTGCAAAAAGTAGGGTAGAAACAAAAAAATTTCTAGTATTGAGCCACCCATTTTCTACTCCCTCCAAATTGTTTCAGCTTATTATTTCTCGCAATTCTCCACATTAATAACAAATTTTTGACATCAAATTACCATCCTTACCATATATGATTCAAGAAAAATGAAAGAAGTTTGAAGAAAAACAACAAAGAATATTTCAAGGCTCACTTAAAAGGAAGGATTAACTATTCTCAATTGTGTGACAAGGTGAAAGATAATACTCCCTCCGATTTTATTTTATAAAAAAATTTCAATTTTTTTTTTAGTCATTTGGTCTTATTTATAAGAAAAAATAACAACTTTTAAGATACGTTTATTGTTTAACAGATTTTTCTAGCCCTCATTGAATGTTGTTTTATCAAATTATCAATATTAGTGAGTATATTTAATAGTTCACAAATTTTTATGAGAGTATATTTGTAAAAACATTCAAAAAATTGCAAGAACTAATGATCATTTTGGTTGTGATGATTTTTGGTTTCTTTTCTTATAAAAAGGACAGGAGAGAATAGATGAAATGGCTAGAAAATTCATAGACGAAAAAAATCAGTTGAAAGCAAAACATGATATGTAAGGACGTTTGATATGGTGGAGTAAAAATTTGAACCCACAATATCCTTTTTCTTCGGAGTGTGAAAGTATTAGGACTAGACTCTTTGAAAAAAAAGTTGTTATGAAAAGACCTATGAAGCCCAAATACTCCAAAATTTACAAAAGATCAAAATATAGTCGTCTGCAAATAAACATATGTATGCATTGATATATATTTATTAGAAAGACCATTAATTCTAAACAAAAGTGATTTCTTAGTTTAGTGAACACAATTGATTTGTAATTTTCTATCTGCCACTAAGTTGAGTGAATGGAGTGAGACTTCCACTGATTAGAGAGCCATTTTGTTTGAAAGATGAAGACGTAGCAGGCCAAACAAAAGCAGGTATTTCCATTGGAACCACTGGAGGAGATGCTTCTCCATTAAGAACCATCAATACAGTTTTCATTGTTGGTCTTTCATTTGGATTTGGATGACAACAAGACAACCCAAGAAGAAGCACAATTTCCACCTTTTCATCTTCTACCATATCAATCTCATCCTCTTCACTTCTTATCCTATCATCAACTGCACTAACTATTTTTCCCTCTCCATAAAGCTCCCAAACCCAATACACAATACTATATTTATAATCATCTTGTGCATACATATTCTTTGGTCTTTTTTCACACACAACTTCCAAAACAAGTACACCAAATGCATAAACATCCGTTTCAACCGTCGCTCTTCCGGTTAAAAATATTTCCGGTGCCATATAGCCCGGTGTTCCTGCAATTTCCTTTGTTGAATGATGAGTTTCATTTCTCATTTGAACTATTCGCGCCAATCCAAAATCACCCAATTTTGCAACGTAATCAAAATCTAACATTATGTTGCTTGCTTTAATGTCTCTATGAAGTACCCTTTTTTCACAACCATTGTGAAGATAATCCAATGCTTGAGCCACGTCACGGATCACACCATTCCTAGTTTTCCAATCAAGTACTTTCGAATAATGTGATTCGAGTTCACTCGATTGGTTAAATAGGTATTTGTCTAAACTTCCATTTGGCATGAACTCATAAACAAGGAGAAGCTCTTTACTTTCATAGCACCAACCAATGAGTTTCACCAAGTTTTTGTGGTGAAGGCTTCCGATTGTTGTAACTTCGGCGATAAATTCTTTCTTTCCTTGACGCGAATTCTTTGAGACTCTCTTCACAGCTATCTCTTTATTGATTTTTCCAAGGATTCCCTTATAAACAGTTCCAAATCCACCCTCACCAAGCTTGTTCTGATGGCTGAATCCACCTGTTGCTTCATCAATTCCTTTAGTCGATATTTCTTTGGAGCCATGGATGAGTGTTGAATTTGATCCTCAATCCTTGGATAAGTATCTTCTTGAATCTCCATTCTTCTTTTGATTTTCCGATAAACCAAGAAAAATACCAACACACCTATGATAATCAGAATTGGAATTATAATCCAAATCAACAAGAGATTATTTTTATTACTATCTGCAATATCTACACCATTGAATTCCCATCTTTTTACACCGTTTAACTGTGTAATTGCTTGTTGAAGCAGAGAGACCAACATAAACTTCTTGTTTAAGATCAGAAGAGAGATTAAGAGGTGGAGATACCAAAAGGGTCTCCGTAGAATCATTTGAATGTTTACTCATTGAACCAAAAACAGATATTATATATCATTGGAATATTGAATTCTCATAGATACCAAATTAGTGTTTTCCAATGATGCTTGTTTCAAAGCAAAGATGCTGTTTATGTTGATTCCAACAAGGTTGTCAGGACCATCTTGTGTGGAACTTTGTCGTGTATTGAACTCCACTGCAAGAATTCCGTCTGGAGAATTAGGATTTGCAGTTGTGTTATCATTTAGTGTTACATCATTAAATAATGTTAATTTTTTGACCTAGTGTTAATTTTGCTTGAAGTATATACTCCTATATACTTTTTTATACACTTAGAAAATGCTAATTCTAGAATCTGAACTCTTTTTTTTTGAAGCATAGAATCTGAACTATCTCTATATAGTATACATTTTCAAAATCCAACCTAAATACTCTAAAAACTCCCAAAATCCGAATCCCACCAAATTTTCTACCATTTCTTGTCTTGATTGCAAGGATCTTCCCCCATAAGCAGGGCATAAGAACATTTGTAGGAAAAGGCGGTAACAAATAACACACTTCCTTTGGTACAAAGTCATCACATAACATAATTGAAATCTAGCTTCAATTTTATATTGTAGAGACTTACTTTGGAATCTAGAAGGTTATCTGAAAAGTTGCAATTGATGAAGCCATTCACTTTGATGCCAGAAGGTAGTCTAGTCATATGTCATTCTAGAAATGCATGTTATCACCATCACCAATACCCTACATTATGCCTTGTAACTTATCATGCCAAACCTTTCCAAATATCCGACGAATATGATTTGGCAGTTTCACCCAAAGAGTCTCATTTTTAGGAGATTCCAAGTTATCATCATCACAAGGGCTTTATTAATCATATCATATGGGTCTCTCTAAAACCTATCCCATCTTGATTGATTGGGGTTGCGTTACCAACCCAGATAAACTTGTGAATCACCTGATTTAGTTTCTTACAAATGTCCTTTGGCAAAATAATCAACTGCATCATATAAGTTAGGACGGAGCTTAAAATGTATTTGGCCATCGTTACACGACCAGCAAACCAAAGGCGTTTCATCTTACAACAACAACAATAATAATAACAATACTTAGCAAGCAAGCCTTGACGCCAATCAGGATGTCATTTAAGGGCGCATTCGCGGCACCTATTTGTGTAAAATAGTTAAAATCCAGTTAAAGTAGAAATCAGTAGCACTGGTTTCCAAAGTTTGTGCATTTTGGTAAGGATGAACAGGTAAACAACTCACACAATTTTCTCATCATAAAGTTTCAGAGGACCAGAAGCACTCAATCACATGTACAACATCGCATCCATTTTCAATCCCATTATTATTCACCAAGAAGCTTCGGCAAAAAACACCAAATTGTAAGAACAAACTCGATCCGCACCAGTGAAGAATGCATGCGTACACCAGATGACAATATATCAGCCAGCATACATACCACAGTCTGCATTTACACAATATAACCCTCCATACCATATATTATTGTAGTAGAATTACAAACTCCATTGACAATCATTATGCACATTGCAAAAAGGAATGGCATCATTTGAGTATTTTCAACCTACTTCGGGTATTCAAACTTTTCTTGAACAATAAACAACATCAACAATTCAGCCACTGTTGCTGCCAAACCTCATTTAACATTATCAACACTTCTATTTTTCTTCTCTATAAATGTTCTAATCTAAATTCAGTAAACAATAGTGTCAGTCCATTAAGAATTGATTTGTGAGTGTGCTGTCACAGAAAAGCTTTGAACCGGTAGCGCGATAAACTGCCAATATTAATAATTCATATTAATATAAATAACCTTTTGCTCCCTCAAAAAAATAAATAAATAACCTTTTCCACTTTCTTGTTTTCTACTACACTGCCTCAAACACAACCAAAGAGGAATTGTGCTCCACTGAGTGATTGAATAATCAATCTTATTAATACCTTACCCATTAGAAGTTGATTTGAAAAAAAAAACATTAAGAAATTCGCAATTGCATGGTTGGCAGCAGATGTATCTTAATTTCAATCAAAAAATCAAATCTTAATTTCAATCTTAGAAAATCAATCTACACACCAACAATGCACGATTCAGAACCAAACCCTAACTAGCAAACAAATGAAAATAATGAAACAAGTTCTCCAGCTGCAAATTTCATTCACCGTTAATTAACAATTGTCCATGAGGTCACCAACACTCAAAACAAACATAAATTCAAATAAAATAAACATAAAAGTTGTATTGAATCTCATACTCAAGTGATAAAGGACAACATCTACATCCTAATAATATTATAGTCAAGGTGATATCAAACTTTCCACGTAGACTTTTGATTCTACCCGATTCAAGTCTTGAATCTTCAAACTCTTTATAGTATCATTTTTGGAATCGTAAACAACCCACTTCAATCCACGATCCTCACTGAAGATAAGCAGCATGTGGTTGTCATCCTCAGAAATATAGACCATCCTGCTAGAAACAGTGTAACCATAACCACCAAAGGAAGGAAGACGAATCAATTTAATCCAAGACTCTTTATTTCCGTATTCCTTCATAAGCCAAACATCACCAAAAGAGTAATTTTTTTTTCGGGAAAATATGCACAAGCAATCCCTCAAGATATCCAAAGTTGAAATATTAAAATTTCCAGAATCAGGATGCAGTATTTCCTCATAAGATTCCTTTCCCAAATGTAGAGAAACAATGACACACAAGTTACGACTTGAATTACAATATGTCAACCAATTGACTGTGCCACTCACAAATACTCCATGTCGATCACAACGAAACATAGAAGGGAAGTCATTAATCCTTCTCCAAGAGTCGGTGCCCAAAGTATGAACTTCAACTTGAGTTTTGCAAGCAACGTTGTATTTACCACCATAACAAAAAACAAAAACAACCTTGTAATTATCAATGAAAGGATCATAGGCAAATGCAAATAGATTTGAACCTTCTTCTCTTGGAAGATCTAAAGAAGGTAGTTTCTTTGCTTTTCTAATGCAAGGGTCATAGAGAACAGCGAGACGTGGTGGCGGATCTTGACTAATTTTATAGGGGGAGCCATATATATATAAGTGTTTTCATGAGTAAATACAAATTGTTATCTGGTGAAAACGGTTGTTGTGCTTATTTACTGCCTCAGGGACAACGGTTTGAATCCCTGCGTACACTTTTTTTGAATAAAAATAAGGCTTAATAGGAATTTTAGCCCCTAACTTTCCTAAAGTTGTGATTTTGGCCCCCTAAGAAAAAACTATAAAACCGCCCCTTAAGTTTTGAATCTGTGGCAGTTTTGGCCCCCAACGCCAATTTTGACTCGATCTACGCTGACGTGGCACCCTAAGTGAGGTGGCACGTGTTATTTTTTTACTTTTATTTATACCAAAAATTGGCCTTGGGGGACCAAAACTAAATAAAAATAAGCATTTGAATATTGTTTTGCACATTACTTAAATAAAAATAATAATAATAAAATCGTTAAAATAATTGTGCACAACGATTTTTTTTTAAGGTATAGTATGTTGTTATATTTTCACCATTAAAATAATTGTGCACAACGATTTTTTTTATTTAAGTAATTTGCAAAACAATATTCAAATGCTTAATTTTTACACTCATTGAAATGTTTTTTAGGACTTAAATGCTCTTTATTTTTTTGGTCAAGATTTAAATGATATTCATATTAAGATATATATGCATAAGTATAATACTGCAATTGTTTGAAACGTACCAAAATAATGATTGAAACATTCAAAATCAATAAATATTAATAATGGCAATTTACGGTTTTTGTCAACAAAAAAAAAACAGGTTTGAAGTTTCCTCGGCAGTTAACTGCCGAAGTTTTCCTCGGTAGTTAACTGCAGCCGGTTCCATAATTCGGCAGTTAACTGTCAAGGGGCATTTGAGTAATTTACATGTGTTTTTCAGCCTAAGCAAATGTGTATACAACAATTTTCATTTATGTTTGTGCGGAGATTTCAACTCGGTTAGATCAGTGGACGGGCGTAAGGGCCGTGGGGTAACATTCTGTAAACACAATTATGATATTTCCAACACTTTCATCAATGATAGCCTCTTGTTGGATATGCCAATTTGTGGGAGATTGTTTACTTGGTACTGCAGCGACGGTTATTCTATGAGTCGTTTGGATAGATTTTTGTTGTCTTCGAACTGGTGTTCTGTTTGGCCAAACTCTATTCAGGTAGATCATCAACGGGGCCTCTTTGATCATGTTTCGTTGGTGCTTTTTGTGGATGAAGAAAATTGGGGACCTCGTCCACTGCGTATGCTAAAAAGTTGGGCAGATTTTCCTGGTTATACGGATTTTGTTCGTAATAGATGGGGTTCGTTTGTTTTGAATGGATGGGGTGGTAATGCTTTAAAAGAAAAGCTCAAATTAATTAAAGGAAGCTTGAAGGAATGACACCAGACTCATTTTCAGGATATGGATGGAAAACTGCAGGTAGTTAAGGATCGCATGGATTACTTAGATTGCAAAGGGGAGTCATTCGATCTTCTTCAGGATGAATTAGAAGAGCTTCATGAGTTATCTGTTAATTTACATTCTTTGTCTCGGGTGCATTCCAGTATGTGTTGGCAGAAGGCGAGACTAACTTGGTTAAAAGAAGGCGATGCTAACTCCAAATTTTTCCATGGTGTTATGTCGACCAGACGTCGTCGTAATGCTATTCAGATGATTCAAGTTAATGGTGTTCAGGTTCAGGGGGTTCTAAACATCAGAGAGACGGTTTTTTCACACTTATCTTCCCATTTTAAAGTCACGCAGGTTGAGAGACCAGGGGTGGAAAATATGGTTTTTTTGTCAGCTTTCAGTCATGGATTCTACTAGTTTGATTCAGCCTTTCTCTTTAGAGGAGGTGAAGAAGGCTGTTTGGGATTGTGATGACTTCAAGAGTCCGGGGCCGGAGGGAATTAGCTTTGGTTTTATAAATAAATTATGGGTGGAAATGAAGGATGACTTTATGCGTTTTCTGACTGAATTTCATTGTAATGGGAGGTTGACAAAGGGGATAAATGCTTCTTTTATCGCTCTCATTCCAAAGGTGGTTAGCCCCCAAAAATTGAATAACTTTCGGCCCATTTGTTTGGTGGGATGTATGTGCAGGGTTTTGGCGAAGGTCTTGGCAAATAGACTTCGTAATGTTATAAGAAATTTTGTATCCGACGCTCAGTCCGTTTTTGTGAAAGGGAAGAATATTTTGGGTGGTGTTCTAATTGCGAATGAGGCTGTTGATGAAGCTCGGAGGTTGGGTAAGGAAATGATTTTATTCAAAGTTGACTTCGAAAAGGCTTATGATTCAGTTGACTTGCATTATCTTGACGCGGTTATGTTAAAAATGAATTTTCCCACCCTATGGAGGAAGTGGATCTCTGAGTGTGTTGGTTCAGCCACGGCTTCAGTGTTGGTGAATGGTAGTCCTATAGAGGAGTTTCCTATTGAGAGGGGACTTCGACAAGGGGACCTTCTCTCGCCGTTTCTTTTCCTACTTGCGGCTGAAGGATTTAATGTGATGATGTCTTCTGTGGTGGAGGCGGGGTTGTATCATGGATACCGTGTTGGAATTCATGATGGTAACTCTCTCTCCCATCTTCAATTTGCGGATGATACTTTGATTCTTGGTGTGAAGAGTTGGGCTAATGTGCGTTACATGCGTGCGGTCATAATCCTTTTTGAACAAGTGTCCGGACTGAAGGTTAATTTCCATAAAAGCATGCTCACAGGGATTAACATTAATACTTCGTGTACCTTTACGGGTTCGCTTTCCTCGCCTTTTTGATTTGTCAGTAGATAAGGGGGTGATGGTGGTGGGTATGGCGTGTAGAGGGTGGGGTGTCGGTGGTGGCGCTTGGGTGTAAAGGAGGCGCCTTTTTGCGTGGGACGAGGAGAGTGTCACGGAATGTTGTGCTTTGTTGGATGATATTGTTTTGCAGGACCTTACCATGGACAGGTGGAAATGGGTGCTCGATCCCGTTCATGGATACACTGTCAAAGGGGCCTATCAACTTCTTACATCGGTGAATGAGCCTCATGCTTGGGGATTTGTTAATGATATCTGGCATAAACAGGTTCCTCTCAAGGTTTCTTTATTTTCTTGGCGTCTTTTTCGCAATCGACTCCCTATGAAGGATAATCTTGTGCAACGCCGTGTCCTCTATCCTGATGCTAACCTATGTGTTGGAGGGTGTGGTTTACAGGAGTCTGTTGTACACTTATTTTTAGATTGCACCACTTTTGGTAATCTGTGGGATACTGTTTCACAATGGTTAAGTATAGACTTTGTGGCACCTGAAGTTCATCGCGATCACTTTTTCCAGTTTGGTCATCTAGAAGGGTTACCATGATTTACATATTCTTTCCTTAAATTAATCTGGCTCGCTTGTGTCTGGCTTATTTGGAAGGAAAGGAACAATCACATTTTTAATCAGCAGACGTCAGAGCTACATCAGTTAACATACAGAGTTAAAATGCTTTCTTTTCAGTGGTTAAAGGCGTGTCTGTCAACTTGTTCTTTCAGCTATCATGACTGGTGGAGACATCCTTTACTTTGCACGGGAGTTTTATTGTAACTTTGTGCTGTTTTCCGTATGTTTTTTGTTTGTTTGATTGCGGTTTCTGTGCTTTGACTTTGTGCAAACTTTGAGTGGTTCTCTTTTGCACGCCTTGTGCGAGATGAATCACTCTTTTTGATATATTAATTCCATTTTGTCTTGTTAAAAAAAAACAAGACCTATATTTATGAGGGATAAATATAAATAAAAAAAAAGGACCAATATTTGTGAGTGAAAGACATTCGTTTTTTAAATTTGTTTAATTTGTCAAACATCGATATTCACAAATTATATAACTCGCTATTAAAGTTTTTTTTTTAGGGAAACTTGTTATTAAAGTTGAAAACAATTAATGTTATCATATCTTTGGTTTTGATTTTGGAGGGTTAAAACTGATTCTAGAAGTTGTAGAATTGATTTTATCATGTTTGGATGAATTAAATGAGAATTGATTTTGCTTGTAGAATTCATTCTACTTGAAGCTCGAATTTGTAAATTTTGGCTTCTATAATTGATTTTAGACTTTGATTTATTGTTAAAATCACTTTTACATAAATACATCAAAACATAAATCACTTCACATTCAACACAACTAACAATTAAACAACTTTGCAACTACCAACATAAGATGAGAGATAAAACAAAAAAAAAGTGTTGTAACTATTTAGAAATAACATGCGAGGGAGCCTTAGAAAAAGAGAGGAAGTAAATCGGAAAAGAAGACAATGCAACATTGAGAAGAATAAATCTGCTTCCTGTCGATAAATTACGACTTTTCTAACACAATAATCCCGTGCGGATCCTAACAATCAAGGGTTCCCGAAACAAAAACCTTATTGAATTGCCCCAAATTGAAAGACCAAGATATTTGAAAAGAGTATGTATGAGTTTTTGTAAATCAATTAAGTAGTCGAAGTACACTTGAATTGATATAGGATTTCAAATGTAATATCATATTTTGGAGAGTAAACAATCCTACCTAATGACTTTGTATCACTCAGATACGAACTCATCTACATGTACAACACCTAGTCATGGCAACAACTTTTATGTGTTAAATGATGTTTGGTGAGACGTTAAACACTCAAGGGAGTCCTCTTGGTTGAGGTAATGAAGCTCTTATGTTTAAGGAAATGGAGTCCTTATGTTCAAGACAATGAAATCATCTATCTTGAGGCAAGGAATTCCTTTAGTTTAAGGCAAAAAGTCCTCAAGTTTGAGGCAAATAAATCTAAAATATGGATTATCTTAGTGGATTAAGTCTTTATAAGTTAGAAGGCAAAGTCAATTTGGAACGGATGGACTGAAATTGCCATCAGGTCGATGGTAAAGAAGTATACATATCGTATCTTCTTCTCTCTCCCTTTTCATCTTTATGTTCTAGTCGTACTTTAGATTGAGATAGATTTATGTGTAGTTTAATTTCCTTTTGTTTTACTTTTCTTGAACGAAGTTAAAAGTTTTGATAACGAACCTCTAAAGACCGTGTGTCATATAATAAAAAGCTTTTGAAAATAAGTTCTCGACGTGTAATAGTTAAAATAAAAGAATTTTTAAAATCCAAAAACATAATTCAAACTGCTCTTTCTTGTGTTTCCACCACCTTCAATATTTTTCCTAATATCATCAATAAAGTGAAATGAGATATATTGAACTCATCCACATCGCCAACCTTAAAAACATGAAAAAGAGCTCCATGAACTCCAACTTGCATCATTGAATTCAACATCCACAACAATATAGTTGTTTCAGGTCAACATCCTTCAAATATTACCCCTTCAACAACAATACTAACAAGCACATTTTTTTCTTTTTCTACTTGCTGACAAAACATTGAAAAACATTGAATTAGCACATTACTGCATAGGATGGAGCTACGATGTTAAAAAATTAAGAAGCTAGCTCTAGCTCTAATCGCTTCTACTGGGAAGCTGAGACCTTACTTTCAGAGTTGTATGAGTTTGACGTTGTATTTAAGCCAAGGGGAGCAATAGAGGCTAAAGTCTTGTTAAATTTCCTTGTGATCAACACAATGATGAAAGGAAGTGTAACAACTACTAAATGGATACTATTAGTCGACGATTCGTCTAACCTTAAAGGGAGTGAAGCTGGAGTAAAAAGAAACACACTCTCTCCTCTCCTCCCCTCTCAAATATCCCTCCCAAACATACTCTAGAATGTCCGGATAAAGAGGATGAAGGGGCAGAGGTAAAGGACCAACTACACTAACAGGTTGAGAGAGGAGCAAATACCAATAACATCATGGATGAGGAAGAGATACGTAGAACATTGGGAGCTGTCTAAGATCTTACCCGTGAGTATCAGATAATGGTGTGAAGAATAACAAATTGTTGATGGGACTATCCAAATTTTCTACCATTTCTTGTTTTGATTGCAAGGATTTTCCCCATAAGCAGGGCATAAGAAGATTTGTAGGAAAAGACAGTAAGAAATAACACCTAATGAGGTTGAGCACTTCCTTTGGATGTTGAAGGGATCACAAATGCTATAGATGGTACGAAGTCACATAACATAATTGAAATCTATTGTAGAGGCCTGCTTTGGAATCTAGAAGGTTATATGAAAAGTTGCAATTGATGAAGCCATTCACTTTGATGCCAGAAGGTAGTCATGTGTCATTCTAGAAATGCATGTTATCACCGTCACCAATACATTATGCCTTGTAACATATCATGTCAAACCTTTCCAAACATCCAAAGAATATGATTTGGTAGTTTCACCCAAAGAGTCTGTTTTAGGATATTAGGTGGTACACATGATTGAAGAATTGAAAATTTAAAATAAGGTAGATAAATTGGGTGTGAGTAAAGATTTTACTACTCCATTATTATGCATACAAATGAAGAACTTGATTATTACAGCAAAAAGAAATGGTGATGAACTAATAATAAATTATTAATGTGAAGCAGTGTACATATTATTTTCAATAGTGTACATTAAAATTACTACAAAAACTACATTTTAATGAAAGCAAGCTGTGTGTTAAATTAATCAGTATGGGCACATGACGGTTGAGAGCTGGATATTTGTAGAGAAAGAATACTCATACTTAATTTACTGCCAACTTATCACACAATGATTGATAAGCTGCACTGCAATGCTTGAACTTTTCCTCTGCTATACCCTGTCAACATGCATAATAATTATAATAAGTGAAATGCTAAAGAGTGCCCTTAGGGCATTGGTTAAGAAGATACAAATAAAAATATTGTATTGGAAAATGGTGAAAATTGAAGAATTTGACTTTTTAAAGGTTAAAATATTGTTAAATTTCATGCAAACTTGCTACTTTTCGTTTCCTTAACCATTGCCCTGAGGGCACTGGTTAGCAAGACGCTTATAATAATTAGCAAGCTTTACAACAACTGATAGAGATTCATTAAAAAAAAAAAAAAGACCAAGAAAGGAGGAGAAACTAATCAGTGGGGTCAGAACTTGGCAGCACCTTGGAAGAGCCTTGATGCCGATCAGGATGCCATTTAAGGGCGCATGCTCGGTACCTGTTTGAGTAAAATATTTAAAATCCAGTTAAAGTAGAAACCAGTAGCACTGGATTCAAAAGTTTGTAACATTTTGAGGAAAACAACTCACGCAATTTTCACATCTTCCAGTTTCAGAGGACCAGAAGCACTCAATCCAAGGGCTAATCTATCCGAGACTGAATTTGAACGCAAACATTCAGACTCAGACTCAGACTCAGACCCAGTTGAGGAGTCATATCTATCGTTACTCTGATGTTTCCACTTCCAAGATTTACCATAATTAGAAAAGTTTCCTGACCTCCCCCAGTGAGGATTTTCCTCATTTATAAATGACCAATAGAAGACTCGACTCCCACCAAAGGTAGAGCGGAAAATGTCTTCAACATCAATGTCATCTTCACAAAACTCATGATATTCTGAAAGAGATCAAATTATTGAAATTTCATATGTGAATTCAGAATATGTCCTATAGATAGATATCCATAACCTATTTTGCAAAAATTAGTTAACACAATGTAGTCGACTTATCAAAATTATAATGCAACATAAAACAAAATCAGCTCCATGATCACTACTAGTTAAATCCATCCACCCTGTCCCTACTCAAGTAGGCATGGGAAATTCCAGATAATATGCACTTTGTAGATTTCCCACAAAAAATCATCTAACACAAACTCCAACTATGAGAAACAGTACTACAGGCTAAACTTTGCAAGCATGCTTACGTTTGTAATATCTTCCTTGATTGCCATTATTGCGCCTTCTAGAGTTTTTAGGAGAATAATGTTTTTTAAACCACGAGGTGTCTCGGCTTGAAGATGGATCATCCTTGCCAATATCTTCTTTCCAGTCCTAAACCATGCAAGAAAAAGACAAGCATAAGCACCACAGTAGTTAAATCTAGATTTTATTCAGAATAAAAAAGGGGAAGTAACATCGTAAAACATGAAATCGTAACAGGATTCACAGAATCATAAGATTATACAAAATTCATATAAAATAGCACAAGAGAAAGAAAGCATTTATCACACACTTAATTAAACTTAAATTTATAAGTATTAGTAAGTCAATAAATAAAGCCATACAAAGTCAGAACTCAACTTCATAAGTAACAACCAAAACAACTAAAGCTAGTATAAACAAAAAGAAATGAACATCTAGTCCTCAAATTGCAAATCGTAATCACTCAATCAATCTTAAGTTGCTCAACTTCTTTCCATAATCCACTAACCAGTGGATCCCTCACCAGTAGTAACTTGCAACATTTGACTTTGAAGTCATTTGGTCAGTAATAAAGAGAGAATAAAACAGCAACTGACTTCGTGGACAAAAAACAATCTCACAAAGATAGAACAAATTCTTTGGTAGGCAACACAAAATTGAAACAGAGAAAACCTTGTGTACAAAACAACAGCCAAGGGCCACAAGAGATTCTCAGTCAGGTGACTGTGAGACCTGAGAAAAAGCCGTGGTTGTGAGTCTTGTGAGAGATAACTCAAAATTTGCAAACAGGTATATTGTTTGACCCTAAAACCCTATTTTGTAAAAGGGTTAATTATGACCCGTGCGTGCTGAAACGGCTTGTTTCTACTAACCGTAGTGGAAAATGGGTTGTTTTTAAACCAAATCTTTGCGCCACGAGACAGTGGAATCTGACCCAGAATTGCAGAAATGAATAAAAAATAGCAGATCATATGATTCCACGATTAAACACGACAATCACACCCGATTCTATGTGAACTCGAAATTACTGAGGGCAAGTAAAAACGTAAAGTCGTGTGTTTTGCGATACAAAATGTGATTTTGACTACACCATGATAAGCACTTCAGATGCAACATCTTGAAACAAATAAACCAGGGAATAATGAAGCGGTACTGACTAGATCTATGAACATAAGAGTTCTTAAAGAGATCATCAAAAAGTCTTTTTCCATTAGATGAGGTTAGCTACATGGATCAAAGGTCGTCATATGACGCTTTAAGAATGCCGTGATCCATACGACGGACGGGTAAAGTCTTTTCCCATTGGAACGCAGTGATCCGCATTTTCAAATATATAAAGAATGCGCCGGGTAAAGGATTACTATATGAAAACAAGGGTAACACCGAAGTTGTAGGCTATTCTGATGCTGATTGGGCAGGTTCACCAGCAGATAGAAGGTCCACCTCAGGGTATTGTGTCCTCATTGGAGGAAATTTGATCTCATGGCGAAGTAAGAAACAAAACATTGTTGCAAGGTCTAGTGCAGAAGCCGAATATCATGCTATGGCAGCAGCAACTTGTGAACTCACATGGCTAAGACAATTACTCCAACAACTCAAATTAGGAGATGTCAAGGCAATGAAGCTAATATGTGACAACCAAGCTGCACTACATATCGCTTCCAACCCAGTTTTCCATGAAAGAACTAAGCACATAGAGATCGACTGTCACTTTGTAAGAGATAAGGTTATTTCAGGAGAAATCATTACAGATTTTGTTGGTTCAAATGATCAACTGGCTATTTACTAAATCCCTTAGAGGTGCTCGGGTAGAATCTATTTGTAACAAGCTTGGTGCATATAACATGTATGCTCTAGCTTGAGAAGGAGTGTTAGATTTAGATATTTCCTAGGCTAATTAATCCAAGATTACAGAAGTCTCTAGACTGATTGTTGGTAACTCTAGACTATACAACTTACCAAGTTAGTGCTAAGTAATTAAATCATTCAATGTATTGATTGTAAATACTATTATAAATATATGAGGTGTGATCTACACAAGACACACAAGTTACACATAATTTAGAGTTCACATATTCTTACAAACCCAAATGAATAACAGTGTTTTCATGTAAATATATCAACAAAAGAAAAAGTCCAAAAATAAAACTACCAATAATTAATTGTAGGTTTAATTGCATGTTTGATCTCTTATGTTTATTTTAGAATTCAAGTTGGTCCCTTATGCTTATTTTAGGTTTCAAGTTGGTACCTTAGGTTTTAAAAGTTTCAAGTTGGTCCCTTACATTTTACAAGTTTCAAGTTAGTCCAAAACATTACTCCCATCGGAATAAGTTAGCTCCTTCCATCACTTGGCCGTTTAGAGATTTGGGTTGAGAATATGGGTGTTGGACTATGATGCATCGGTACGGGTACGTAATACAACAAATTTTAAAAAATGAAGGTACCGGTACGTATAAAACATAAAAAAAAAAAAAAATTCAAGTGAATTACTACACTTCTATCATCATATTGCTTGAGAGTTTTATTTTTTTTGTGCATCCCCTCTACTATTTTCATCAAAAGCAAGATAATTTTGGTTATTTTTCAACGCCCTTACGTTTGTGCTGCACCAACTACGACAAAATAACTAAGTAAAAATAGGTACGGTTCGGTACTAAGTTACGAGTACCATACGCATACCCGGTACCGGTACTTCTCCATGTTTGGAGTACCCATGCTTCAGAGGTGTTGGAGTTTAACCTATTTACACAATCAGTTTTAAACCTTTTTTAAAAAAGTAATTATTATTATTATGCAGTGGAAGGGACTAACTTATTTCAACATAAGTAACATTTTGGACCAACTTGAAACTTTTAAAACATAAGCGACCAACTTAAAACCGAAAATAAACATAAGGGACCAAACATGCAATTAAGCCTTAAGTGCAATAATTTACAAAATTTTAAGAGCTCAAAACCCTCAAGAATAATTGTCCATGGCCCATGATTGATTTCTCCAGCCCCAACACACCCCACAATTCATCTACTCCAGAATTAACCATATGTTATGGCACTGAACTGAAAGCTCATATATGGGGAGGAAGACACTAACTTATCTTAAACAAGAGTTTATTATTTGAACTTGATGCTAACTGCTAAATTTGAAGAATAAACATCATTACACCATAATTACTTGTGTTTCTCTATCATATATATTCCTATCCGATATAAATCTATAATTTAGCAAAATGAGATATAGTTCCTAACTATAGCCATTTAAGGAACACAGCCCAACCAAAAATGGATTGGTCCAAGTTGGTAAGGGATTTGAGCATCTTAAGCAAGTGATCAGGGGTTTGACCCCTAACTCTTGCGTATGGAGAAGATTTTGTTGGGAGGGGAGAACACACCTTGTGTGCCCAACAAGTTCCTTGGCAGAGATTAGTCAGTGTTAAAAAGCGATGAAAACTTCTACCTATAACATGGCAACAATAAAAGAGACATAGCCCATTACACACCTAAATATGAAACTTCATAACTCTCCATTTTTTTCTTATTTTCTCATGATTATTGCATGTTGTCGAATGCTAACCACAAGAAAGAAAGAGGCATAACATGATAAAAAAAGAGATTAAGATATATAGTTTTTTCATGCATTGACTTCAATTGCAAAAGCATGTGACTAAAAGCATCAATCAATAACCTGAAACATAAATTCTGCATAAGCATTGATATCGCGAAGCAACGATTGTTTTGACTGCATCTTTCTAAATCTTCTTGAGTAATGATTGCATCTCTGCAATCAAAACAATTTCATCACAAATCAATTTTTATCCACAGCCAGCAAAAACTATAAAAATAAATATGAAAACATAAACACAAACACAAACACAAACACAAAAAGTAGTCAATGAGCTCCGCCTAAGGACACATCATTCGGGAGAACTCGAGTTCGATTCCAACACTATTTAGGCGGAACTCCGTTTTGATTGACTTATTTTTTAGCTCATGCAAATAAATAAGCTTTTATGTTAATTCATATGTTCTCATTAACGAAAATTGTATTTTCATAAAATGTTTTTTCTATAAAAAACCTTGAAAAACTTATGAATAATACATAAAAGTTATTAATTTGCATAAACTCAAAAATAAGTCAATCCAAACAGCCCTAAATATTCAATTGTCCAGGGTTGTTGCTTAATTCAACAATACATAAAATAAAATTAAAATCAGAAAAAAATGAGATTTCAAAATCTTTCAATTGGTGAAAAATGATTTGAAATAATGCAATTGAGAAGAGAAAGGAACTAACAGAATCCCAAAAATTGCGTCTTTTGCGTTCCAAAGGAGGAGTTGAATGGAAGAATTTGAATGTGAAAGAGAGACGATTAGGGTTTGAGTGGGTCAAGGTGGTTTTGAACGCGCTATTCATTTTTCTGATTTTCTGAAAATGTGGAATTTGCGAGAGAGAAGGTATGAAATTGGAGTTAAAGAGTAGGAGAATTACGGCGAAGAATCGAAGCTAAATTCGTGAGATCAAACCCCATTTCACTCGCCACCTCCTATTCGATTTGTGTTTGGGAGCAAGTTTAGGCAAAACAAAATCTTCATACAAGAAAAAAAATGAGAATATTTTTGAGATATAAAAATGAAGAAGATAAGAATATCATGAGTATCAAATATAAAGTTATTTAAAATTTGTTATAAGATAATTTTATAAATATCATTTCTAATCATCTTACTAATTATCTTACTAATTGAGAATATTTAAGTCCTTCAAAAAAAAATGAGAATATGTAAGTAGGTGGAACCAAATAAGACAACTTTAGTCGCATTGTATTTTATCTAAATTTGTGATAGAGACCGGACAAACTGCAAGCAAAGAACATGACAAAACAATGAAGTTCTTTGAAGAAAAAAAATGAAATTTGTGTTTCTCAATAAACCACAACAGAACTTTTTATATTCAAAATATAAGTCGTTTAAAATATGAAAATAACATTTTATCCATCAAACATCATATAAGACAAAAAAAAAAATTAATACCATAAAAGTTTGTCATGTATTGTTGTTGTTCTGTCTTGTTTTATCTTCTATTGTTCTTTCCAATATTTATCCTTTCGCAGATCAAACATACTATTTGTAAGCATTTTATTGGGCTAAATTTTGTTTAATTTTATTTGTTGGCATAAGTCGATTTAGAATGTGAGATTCTCAATTTATTCCCACTTATGGTGATTTTAACCACTTTTTTTTTTTTTGTACAAAAGAGTACCAAATGTCATACATTAAAGTAAGAAATTACCCGAATACTTGTAGGTATAGAAGCCCTAAAGATGTCATTAAAGAGAAGTCTATGAAGCTTATTACACTGAGTCTCCATTACTTGTAGTTTGGTGCGGCACATTCACAACCAGTCAGCACAACAGTTGCACTCCCTCTTAGTAAAACAAAATTGAACTCATCGTTTCAAATCCAAGAGGTTGTGAATGTGCCGCACCAAAGTGGGAATCGATCCACTATACT
>Ga0315915_1003792_pt1 | contig 19160 bp, 17 predicted proteins | sample MpolbnodulesMG_FD_207738 | JGI IMG/M metagenome (GOLD analysis project Ga0315915, IMG submission 207738) | Medicago polymorpha root nodule microbial communities from Los Angeles, California, United States - branched nodules | ecosystem: Host-associated > Plants > Roots > Nodule | place: USA...
AAAAATTTAACGAATGGATAAATTGATTAACGTTGTGCAATTTCAGGGGGTAATTGAAGTTTTGTTAATTTCAGGGGGGTAATTGACGAAACTTACAATTTCAGGGAGGTAATTGCCTATTTACTCATTATTGTATATTTATCGTCTTATTTTTAATCGAGTATCATTTGCATGCTACTATTGAGATTAATTTCTCGAGTCGTGTTTCATTTTTATGGTTGAATAGGAATTCATGATATCTAGTTTATCTAAAAGATATACATTACTATCTCATTTAAGTGTTCTTAGATAGTGACTATGTACGTATCTATTATTTCATTATTTTTAAAATTTGTGATTATATATTTTTCATCTATTATATTGCAATTTTGCTTGGTGATAACTAGGCATTGTCCATTCATGTAAAAATGAAAACTTCCAATTGAAGGACTTCAACTAAGTGATTTTTTTTTAATTTTTTTTTAGAAATTTAGAGAGATATGTAGTTAGTTTTACTTTGATGACTTTAAGTCTTTGCAATATTGATGATTGATGACTTTAAGTCTTTGTGATATTGGTGACTTTATCTTTATCATTCTCTTAATTAATCATTCTCTTTTATCTATATAATTTTATTTTTTTTATCAAAATACATTAGAGTCACTCTAATATTTTCTATAAGAAACATCTTAATTATATATAATTAGCCCAATGCCGTAAGAAACATCTTCATCAATTGATCAATTGATTGATGCGTAAGGTATGCGTCGAGTATATGTAATGGAAAAGAGGCTGCCAAAAAATAATGTGGATATGAATATTATATATTCGTAAAGATACCTTATCAAATCTATTGAAATGACATTTTTATATATCTTCAATAAACAATTGATGTGGATTGAACACTATTTGTATTTTGTACTATATTATTATTATTATATAAATAAGCAAAGAAACATAAATTATTTTTATGATTTTGAGTCCGTGACTTTTCCATGGTAAAAATAAGTAAATTTACGGTGGTGGGATTCTTTCTAATTTTTTCTATTAAAAAAAATCCCTTACTGTTGTTCATGGGCCATACTATTTTGTTTTCTTTTGCTTTTTTAATATAGGGATGGAGTATTCACTATTCGGTGCCTCCAATCATTGCGTTCGTTTTTTTTATCTGATTTATTCATTTTTTATTTAGGCCAAATACCTCACCGAATTCTTTAAGTTTCATGTTTGTTTCAGATAGATTATTTAAGTTTCTAAGGTTTCAGATAGGTCCTTTAAGTTTTGAGTTTGTTTCGGATAGGTCCTTTAAGTTTCTAAGGTTTCAGATAGGTCATTTAAGTTTTGAGTTTCGCTTAACGGAAAGATCAACTTTGGCTTAACGGAGGTTGATAGAAAGGACCTATCTGAATCAAACTCGAAACTTAAAGGACCTATCTGAAACCTTAGAAACTTAAAGGACTTATCTGAAACAAACTCGAAACTTAAAGGATCTATCTGAAACCTTAGAAACTTAAAGAACCTATCTAAAACAAACGTGAAACTTAAAGGACCTAAGGAGGTATTTGACATTTTATTTACTTAAAAACCTATAAGAGACACAAAAAATTTTATTTACTTAAAAACCTATAAGAGACACAAGATTTAGATTGATATTTATTTATGATTTATTATTTTTAATTGATTTTTTTTTTTTTAATTTAGAGGAGGATTTTTGTAACACACAATTTAAGTTAAGTTGTGTCATTAGTGGATTTTACATCTTCATTAATCACGAAAATGTACGTTGTTAACCATTTTTTTAACACGAATTTCAATAACCACAAAAATTACGTTGTTAACTAATTTTTTTAATGTGATGTTCATTAACCACAAAAATGCAAAACATTGACCATCTATTATACATAAATATATGTACTTTGATAAAAAAAAAATTAAACATGTAAAATAATTGGTCAATGACTTGAATTTGTATTGTTAATGAAATAGTCAAAGTGGTTATTGAAATTCATGTTAATAAAGTCGTTAACGACATACATTTTTGTGGTTAACATAATAACATAGTTGTATTCTTTCAAAAAAAATATAATAACATAGTTGTAGATTCGGTTAGGGACACAACTCAAATTTTGTGTTACAAAAATCCTCCTTTATATTAGAAAAAATGAAAATAAAAATTGACAAAAATAAATAAATAATATTAGTACTCCAAATGTCCCACTGCTGTCAACTATTTGTATTCAAATAGCATTTTTATATGTGACAATTTTAAGTCCTTATTTGAGCTATCATCTAGCTATATATTTGCCCTTATACTATAAAAAATAGAAAATACAAAGTTGTGTATGTTGCTTTTACCTTTTCAATTTTATCTTATATATAAATTACTTTATTTACAATTCAATCATTCATTGCTTAATTAAATAAAAAATAAATAAATGTCTATAGTTTTATATAAAAAGATACTATATGTAAAAAAAAAATATAAAAAGATATCTACAAAGTTTTTGTGAAATACTTTTTTTTTCTTCCGATTTCACAATTCACTCGATTTTTTTTACTATTTTATCCTCCTTTACCAATCAAATAATATAATTTTCAAATTTTTTTAAAGCTTAAATTATATAATTTATATTGATAAAAGCGTAAAGACAATTACGTCAGTGCTAGAATGCTAATAAGTCCTAATTTATTTTCAAGTCATCTACTAATTTTATAGCATTTCTTTTTATGTTTTTGGTTTCAATCATTGATTTTATTTTAAATATCTAATAAAAATTAATAGTTCTTCAATTCTTTTTAAATTTATGTATGTTACTGGAAGAAAAAAAAACAATATTGTTATTTTTCAATGTTTTTAGTCTATTTTTAACAATTTTTATTTATTTTCTTATCTTGAAATCTTTACTGTCCGATTTCAATCGTCAAGCCGTCAACACTCTGACTGCGTGACTGGCAGTGTTGTTTCCTTGACTACAAAAAAAATGTTAATGTCCTAAATTATAAACTCGTACGAAAAAATGTTCACATCCTAAATTTTAAATGACCTGATTAACAAGCATACTATTTTGGTACAAAAAAACAAGCACACTATTAATCAAGTTGTTTCCTGCTTAGCCTCGCACGCATTAACATGAACTACTTAAAATGGAACAATTCTTCTATTACACCATTTAAATATATGTATTAGTAGTGGATTTCTGATTCTTATCCTATGACTTGATGCATTGTCGAGAATAAAATCAATCTGTTTATCATATTATTCATATATATATATATATATATCGAAAACCTAATGTGAGGTTAACAGGGAGAAGGGTAATAGATGTTACTTTTATTACAATATATACATCTAGGATTTAGTGTTTAGTTCTAATCCTTGTAGATACAAAAATAAAGCGACGAGGAACAAATTTTGACCCAAATTTTACTTACATTCAGAATGAACTCTGAATTAATAAGATCCTTCTAAGGTTAACAACAACAAATAGTGTGGAAATAGCTTTAATCCCTTATATGGTTCCACCCAGCTCAGCTAAGATTAAACAGAAGATGTAAAACAAAGCAAAAAAGGAAATGGGAATCACTAGTGTTCTCCTTTTAATTTGATTATGCCATCAATAATTAGACTGACATTTTATCGTCGTCCACTTGTCAACAACAGTTTTTATATCGCTGGAAAAATCATTCAATTCATTCTCCTTTAGTAAATAGGAAGTTGTTTATGAGATTATTTTCATTTCTCTTGCGTTAGTTCATAAAACCTCATACCGTTTTTGGTTTTTATTCACTTGTGGGAGAGGATTTTGCTAAAGGTTTGATCAGAGGACTAGATGCAATATGTGACTGATTCCTTAAAATCATTAAAACCATTGAGTTTGAGACCAATAAACAACATCAAATTAATCACACGAGACAACCGAAAGTGCTACACGTAGGTCATTAGATGTTCCACATATATACATTCTGTATGTTTCAATTTCTTGAGAAACACTACCGCTACGAGCTGCATAGTGATTACCACTCACTCTATCATGGAGCGAAAAAATAATCTCCCTGAGGATTGGTTCGTGACCATTGAGAAGATTCCCCATGCTCAAAACCTTTCTCCAAGACTGGTTAGCTGTGGGAGGAACAAACATATTTGACAACACTTCTCTTTCATGGTTCCTTACTACTTGTTTCCTGTCAAATTCCTATGCCAAAAAAATTGATGAAATCCATGTCATTAAAATGGTAAGGAAGACTTATCTGTGGAATATTATTAAATCAACAAGTTGCTTCGAGTTATAGAAGCATTTTACCTTTTCAACAACCTCTTCTTTCAAGCTTGTTCCCATTGTTGGAATATAAAAATTGTAGTAATCATTAAAAATTTCTCTTGAGAGCCGCGGTGCTCGTATAAGTTTGCGATGAAGAGAAGCTGCGACAGTCAGTAATTTTTCAACACATTCAAAAACAACACACAATCGTCTGAAGTCTTCAATAGTCTCACTGTCTGCAGACAATCGATTTACTACAACAAAATGTAAATGAGTTAAAAAAAAATTCTTCTCACATGAGCTAAATTAACAAATAACTAGTTACCTTGTAGAGGCCTCAAAGCAGATGCCATGGTAGGATAAAGTTGTTGAATCTTAGTCTCCATCTGTTTCAGTTCTCCATAACTAGTCTGACTTAGCGTGTCAGCTGCCGCTCTGAAGGCAGTAGCCACCATTTGTTCAAGCAATTGATGTGGTCGTAAGGTTTCAAGATAATGAAGAACCTGGAAAATTGAGAATATAAATATTAGTCTCTCAAGCAGCCAAATACGTACAAGTAGTCCTTTTCCTTTCACTATCGCAGGCAAGCCAACATGGACACTTTTCCCATAAAACCACATGTTTGCTTTGCCTTTCTTAATATTTCTAACCACTTATTTGTGCACTATGGCTTTATTAACCGAGCAGGACAGCATTCCAAGACAAATCCTCTTATATAAATACATGGATAGACCTTATTAACTCTTGCGATACTGATGCTACTTCTTTTATCTTTGACCCTAGTCACCATTGCAACTAGGAGGTCCACCTAACAATCACCTCGGGGGGGACTATTTATGCCCTGACCGTGTTATCCATAAGTTCATAATCAAATTAAATTTTACCATGGTTATCAGTATCTTACGAGTCGTATCTCGATCAGTGCCGGAGCCAGAAATATTTTAATGAGGGGGCATTTGCTAAGTGTATATGTATTTTTTTCAAAATAATTGTACATGTAAAATTATAGGTGTAATGGTTTCAATTACTGGATTTTGGTTGTGACCCTGGTTCAACACAAGCATTTTGCAATTTCTTATGGCATTTTAGTTTCAAAAATATATAAAATACAGTTGAAAAGGTAAAAAAAGGAGCATGGCAGGGATTGAACCCAGGATAACAGCCTCAAAGGCGTGCAGCTTAACCACTAGAGTACATCACTCACATGTTAATATGTGTGCAAAGACTGATGCATAAACAAATATCAAGAAAGATGAAAAATGATTTTTTGTAACTAGGCACTTCTATGAGATGATTAGTTTACATGTTATTAATTCAACAGCACCCAGCTGGTCATGATATTGCGGCACACGCTGATTCTCAAACAAAAACTATTCTGGCTCAGCAGCACCCAATTGTTTGCAATATAGAGGTACATGTAGAATCACAAAATGGAAATTCTAATATTCTCTCTCTCTGAAAAACCACCATAACTACTTTTCTCCAGCGACCTAACTACCCACCGGCGTAGCTGTTGTAGCCTTTTTGACTCCTTTTCACGGCGTTCTCTCTCTCATACATGGTGGTTGTCCCTTGCTTCTCCTTTCCCCAAGGTTTTTTCTTCAATTTTCGCACTTTTTAGTGGTGTTCTCACATTCGTGGTTTCACTCCGGTGAACCATCGAAGCTTCTTCTCCGGTGATACTCTTTCCTTTCCCTCTGAATCATGGTTTGTCCCTGGCCATTTATGGCAGCTCTGGACTCGGCGATGACCACGACGGCGAAGTTGCCGGAATCTGGGAAATCTTTTGCCCAGGCTCTTTCCGGTACCTCTTCAGGTGATACCTTTTTGACAAACTTACCCCCTGAGGTGGCTATGGGAGATTTGGTCTGTGTTAAGATCTCACAAGCTGCGTATGAATCAGGCCTAGTTGCGTGTAGATTCAACCTCCATGGCCGTTTAACTCTTCAGAAAGGTGATACTCCATTAACAACTCTTGCTCTGAAATCTAAGCTCAACAATTTATGGCCACAATTGAAGAATTGGAATCTAATTCCTCTTGGCAGGGGCTTTTTTGAGTTTAATTTCAATTCTTTAGAGGATATGAGGAAAATCTGGGCCATTGGAGTCGTGAATTTGAAACCTGGGTTTATGCATTTCTATTGCTGGACAAAGGACTTCACACCCAAAGCTCAGGCACAAACACACGCACAAATCTGGGTTAGGTTAATGCAACTGCCTCAAGAATATTGGGGAAAACAGACAATCTTTGAAATTGCCTCTGGTTTGGGCACCCCCTTACAATTGATGATGCAACACAAAACAGGAGATTTGGGCTCTTTGCTAGAGTGTTAATTGATGTTGATTTGAGTGAAAAAATGTACGAATCTGTGATTATTGAGAGGGAAGGTCATGCTTTGACCATTGTGGTTCAGTATGAGAGGCATCCATTGTTCTGTGCTCACTGCAAATCCATAGGTCACAGCATTCAATCTTGCTCCAGACTGAATGCTGATGCCAATGCTCAAACCAACAAGAAAGCTCATAATATGTCTCACAAAGTCCAGTTCAAATCTAATTTGTTCAACAAGAATGCTCAACTTTCTGTTCACAAATCTGCAAATGATGTTGAACAGGCTCAGCTTCACAATGTAGCAGTTGGTAATAAGCCTGCTCAGGTCTTGATTCACACTGAACATCAGGAGGATACTTTTGATTCAGATGATGACTTTGAGGAAGAAGAATATGTTGCTCAAGACATCAATGAATCTGGAGTACACAACACTGCACATCATGCAGATGTTCAGACTAAGACTAATGAAGATAGACTGAACATCACACTTCACAACTCATCTGAGTTGCTTGAAAATGATGCTGAGCCTGTTACAGGGGAGGCTAAGTCAAGTGACAAGGACTCTACTCCCATTACATTGGATATGCAAATGGATAAAAATCCAAATGTGAAGGAACAGTCCCCAGGGAAGGGAATCTCGGATAATAGCACAAACATAGAGGTGCCTGGTATCATTGATAGGCAATGTGCTCTCATCACTGCTCCTATTTTTTATGGTAATATAACATTGCAGCCTGTCATTACTCCTAGAACAACTACTGATGAGATTTTGGGACCAGACAAGAGGAAAGTGCAATTTACTGTTGGCCCTAAAAACATGTCTGCTGCATGTTTGAAAGATGGTAAAGCTTTGAGCAAATTTTTGGGGGTTGAACCAGACACTGATACTATCACCACTACTGATGAGGTGTTGGTCCCTGCTAAAGGAAAGGTGCAAGTTTCTGGTGGATCTAAGAATGTTTCTGCTGCTAGCATGAAAAGTGTGCAAATTTTGAGTAAGTCTTGGGGAGATGAGGTAGACACAGACCAACTGATAGCACTATGGAATAAGATACTGACTCTGAAAATCTGCTGGCTACTTTAAAATTTCCTCCTGATGCTGATAAGTATTTAGACACTTCTTTGGAGATAGGCAAGTTTACAAAACCTGGCAGGAAGTCTAGAAAACATAAGAGTCCTAATGGAAAAGGTTCTGGTGGCATCACAAGTAGTGAGCACATCCAAACTCGATCCAAAAAGGGTGTAATTAAAAGCAATCCCAAATATGTTTGAGTCATGAGATGTTTCATTTTACCTTTTTGTATAGGGATAGCGTTGGTTTATCTTTCTCTAGAATTTTGTATAGGGATAGCATTCGTTTATCTTTCTCTAGTATTTCCATGAAATGATTGTGTATGTGGTTCAGACAGCTCCTGACATTTATATCATTTTTAGCTTGATCAAAAAATAAATAAAACCTATAACATTCGATGAAGAGAAATAATAGTTTAAAAGAGTTTGTTCACAAATTATTACTGTGCTTTAATGATCAAACATAAGACCTTTTCACTAAAAAGTCTTTGTTTAATCATTGCAACTTTCCAAAATTATATTTTAGGAAAATACTCTCACAATCCTCTATCAAAATAGTTATCATCCCAAATTATATTCTATAGTCATCAATAATCCATTCTTATTTAACCAAATTATATTTGCAGAGATTAATTCCATATTTTAGAATGTAGTTAATTAACTAGCTAATGCTTAGGTTTTACATCTATTCAACTAAATGGGCTACTTATATTATTCTTTTCAATTTAAAAGACATGTAATATTTACTTTTAAAGACAGAGAGAAATGTTAACTTCTGCCCTTAAGGCACAAGATAAGGAACCCACCAACATAGTAATTTTTTGTTGGAATGTGTGCATTCAATTTAATTTTTGAATTTGTAATAAATAAAATGCACAAAATTTAAGGGAATATTTCTATTTTGGATTTCTTATCTTGTGCCCTTAAAGACCCTTAAAGATATGCTTTAAATCATCAATCTATATCCATAATAATATTTAAACCAAATAATACAAAATCAATCAATATATTATAAATTAAATGGAAGTTTCAAAGGAAGGAGGATTGAAAACACTACTAAAAAAACAAAAATTAGTGAGGGAAATTTAGTGAGAGAAAACGTGAAATCCCTCTATAATTCCGTCACTAAATTTTGCGACCAAGAAATTTGTGAGGAATTTATTTTTTCCGTCACTAATTTCCCTCCCTAATTTTCCTTTTTCTAGTAGTGGAAGAAAGAGGTGGTCCACTGTTTTTGTCACCACCCAAAGTGTTAAATGGACTCTTGTTTTTGTCCAAAAATGAATAGTAGCAATCTCAATGATATTGCCAAGAAGTGACATGGTCCTGTCCTACTATCAACTAGGAAGTTTCGTGACAATTGTTAAATGCACACTTATATTCGTGAAATTCATTTATGTTCTTGCTACCACTTATTCTCATGGCTATGCAAATACCTTCCTCCTCATCCTCCTCCCTCTCTAATGATTTCATCTACGACGTGTTCATTAGTTTCAGGGGTACCGACACTCGATACGGTTTCACCGGTAATCTCTATAAAGCTCTTCTTGACAAAGGAATCCACACCTTCATTGATGACAAGGAGCTTCAGAGAGGTGATGAAATCACACTTTCGCTTCTCAAGAGCATTGAAAACTCAAGAATTGCCATTGTTGTCTTCTCTAAAGACTATGCTTCTTCTTCATTTTGCTTAGACGAACTTGTCCACATCATTCACTGCTTCAAGGCAAAAGGTGGCCTTGTTCTGCCAGTTTTCTATGATGTGGAACCTTCTCACGTACGACATCACAATAACAGGTATGGTGAGGCACTTGCCGAGTTTGAAGAAAGGTTCCAAAATAACAAGGTTAACATGGAGCGGTTGCAGAAATGGAAGATAGCTCTTAACCAAGCTGCAAACTTATCTGGCCACCATTTCAATCAAGGGTAACCATCTTTATTTTAATCTTGTTTTACCGCACACACAATAAATATATATATATATATATATATATATGGAAAATGCTACGATACACTCACTATATTTTATGAAGGTGCATTTTAACAATCAAGTGAGAGAGATTTAAATGTGAAAGATGAAAGCATTCAATAATAGTTCTTACACTAAAAAAAATATTACAGATCATATCTTTATTGAATTTGAGTTTATTCAATAATCATCCATTAAAAATTTGTTTGGTAGCTTCTATTAAAAACTCTTGTTAATAGTTTGTGATTTTTCTAACTGACCTTACAATTTTAATCTGTATTGTTTTATTCTTATCAATAGTAAACAAGGGACCAACGTTAAAAAAATCCAAAAACATGGTGTTTATGGTTCTCTTGGGTTGTTTTTCCTCCAAAAAAAATAAACTGCATCTCTTGCTTATTTGAGAAAGTCGAATTAAAAAACTAAAGGTACCGTCATAATTGGGAATAACCTCAACACTTTTTATGGTGAAGGATATGAAGTTATGTGTAGAATATGCAATCGATCGGTCAACTGACTCAGAAATTAAGTGTTTATTGCTTTGGTTTTGTACATTGTTCATCGCTTTCAAGTGATGAAGTAGGATTCCTCTCAAAAAAAAAAAAGTGATGAAGTAGGATATTTAATTAATTATTTAAATCTGTAGGATATTGGTGGGTGGAAAATATAAAAAGTTTAGTATTTTTTTGAAAAAGTATTTTTTCAATAATGATGAATTAATGTTTATGATTAATATTTTTGATTTTAAGAATACTATAATAACATAGATTAAATTTGAAGAATTCATATAAATCCTTCAAATCCTACTTCAATACAATTTTAGATCTTCAAATGAGGAAGTTTTTTGTTGGCAATGACTCAAAATTTGGAGTTTTGTGTTTGCGTGAAATCGTGACACGATTTATAGGTGGAACTTGGAGGAAGTTAATCAAACGGTTTGGAAAATCGTGACACAATTTTGGGATAAGGGTGCAGTGTACGAGCTTAATCGTCGTGAGATTTAGGCATATCATGACATGATTTTGCATGGATTTGAACATTATAAAAGCATCATTTGACTCATTTGATGAGTAAGCTTGGTGAATCTCATGCAAATCAAAGTAATAGGCTTTTACCCCCTGTAAAGGTCACTTTTGATTTTCCCCCTGTAAATTTTTTTTGTAAGATTTCATCCTTGTAAAAAAAATTGTTTTAGAATACCCCCTAGGTCTGCTGACTGTGCATATTTGCTGATGTGGCATGCTGCATCACCTTTTTCTGATGACGTGACACGCTGACTGTATAATTTTATTTTTTTAATAGGTACACGTGGCATTTGTGATTTTTTAAAAAAATAAAAAAATCCTTAAAAAATTCTAGAAAAATTAATAAAATTGAAAATAAATTAAAAAATACCGAAATATTTAAAAATTATATGGAAAAATTAATTAAAAAAATTAAAAAAATCTGATAAAATGAAAAATAATGAAAAAAAATCTGGAAATATTTAAAAAAATTGTGGAAAAGATTAATATATATTGAAGTTTACGAAATTTTTATTCCAGAATATCATATTTAAAAAACAAAATTTTTGAAAAAAGATTAATCATATTTAAAAAAATTATGGAAAAGATTAAAATAAAACTTCTTACTTTTGAAAAAAGAAGAATTGTTTTCCATTTTTCCATAATTTTTTAATTTTTCCGGTAATGATAAAAATTTGGAAATATGATTTTTTTCCTAAATATATTAATTTTTAGAAAATTTCGATATATATTAACCTTTTCCATTATTTTTTTTTACCAAATTTTTTAATCATTTTTTATTTTAATAAATTTTCTGAAATTTTAAAAAAAATTCGTTATTTTTTTCAAAAAATTTCCAGATTTTTTTTTATTTTTTAATATTTTTTTTTTTGTTTTTAAAAAAAAGATTAGAATTTTTTTTTTTTAAAAAAAAAACAAATGCCACGTGTACCTAATAAAAAATATACAGTCAGCGCACCACGTCGTAAGAAAAAAGTGACGCAGCATGCCACATCACCAAAAATGCACAGTCAGCAGACCTAGGGGGTATTCTAAAACAAAAAAAATTTACGAGGAGGAAATTTGACAAAATTTTTTTACAAGGGGGGAAACCAAAAGTGACTTATATTACAGGGGGTAAAGGCCTATTAACCCGAGAAAACTTTTAGGATATTTAGATACTAAAAGTTTAGGGTATCTGGGTAGGATTCAAAGCTTCAATATGTGAATCTTGGAGAACTAAAAAGTGGAGCTGTTGGGAGAGGGTTCTTGACTTTTGGGAAGAGATTCATGGGGTTGAAAAACACATCAAAGGAAAGTCTTTGTGAGAAACTTAGGTGAGTCTTGGAAACCCAAAAGAGAAGATCCTTAGAAAATTAAAGTGTAAGGGTTGGTTCTCTTTTGGGGGTTAGACTCTAGAGTTAGGAAACAATTGGGAAACACTTTGGGTGAGTGAAATCATCAAGTCTCTTGTTCATGGGAGATGATTGGAAAAAGGGTAGAAATTATGTTTGTTTTTGGAGAGTTTGTTGAAGCTAATTACTTGTACCCTTTTATATATCTATGTAAAGAACTCATTTATACTTGATTGGAGATATCAAGCTCTCCCCCAGAGTTGTTGTTGGACCGAACTGGGTAAACATTTCTTGGTGTGCAATTCTCTTTTCTCTACTCTCTTTACCTTGTATATTCTTTGGTTCGATCGTAGTTTTTCTATACACTTGATTCCTAGGTTGTTGTTGATTTTGGTTATTGGTTTCCATTGATACCTGCCCCATGAATCTAAATTCATTGATGTGAGATTCGTAGTTATCGAATTCACAACAATTTTGTATTATGAAGAAAAATGAACCCCAAAGTCTTCCCTTCTCAATTTTTTCTTACACTTGTTTCTTTATTTTTTACCAAAACCCTCTCATTCCTTCCTCTTCAAACTCAAAAACAAAGTCTAAGAGAACTCTTGTTAGTAGTGTTCACTTTCCATAAACTAGATTGGGGAGACGAGAAAGAAAAGCATCAAAGGCGTGGTCAGAAGCGCATGAGTGAAAAATTGAAGGCATATTCTTTTTAATTAGATCTATACGGTTTATTTTAATCTAAAGGCTATTTTTGATTGCTTTCATCTCTTAGATTAAAAGGAACCATTTTTGCAAAAAAATTTAAAATATAGACTATTCTTTTTTTTTTTTTAAGGGAAATAGAGACTATTCTTACCAAATATAATTACAGAGGACTAAAATTACCATTAAAAGAGAGACTATTCTGATGCATGTATATAAATATTCACGATTGGAAAAAAAAAATGAATATGAACGTGATTTTATGTGAACATTCGATATTATAGAATATTCTTACCATTGTTATATTAATATTATAAATCATATCAAGGCATATATAATAGGGAATCCTATTATTATATAACAAGACATACATGTGATTGTTATTCTGATGCATGTATTTAAATATCTATGATTGGACAGAAATGAATATGAACGTGACTTTATTGAAAAAATAGTTGCAGACGTCTCCAACAAGATTAACCATGTTCATTTATATGTTGATGATTACCTTGTTGGTATCCAATCTCGAATATCAGAAGTGAATTCACTTCTAGACTTGGAATATAATGGAGTATGCGTAATAGGAATCCTTGGAACTGGTGGAATGGGTAAGACAACTCTTGCTCAAGCAGTTTATAATTTGATTGCTAATCAATTTGAATGTAAGTGTTTCCTTCACAATGTGAGAGAAAACTCAGTTAAACATGGCTTAGAGTATCTTCAAGAGCAGCTTCTCTCTAAATCAATCGGATTTGAAACTAAATTTGGACATATTAATGAAGGAATTCCAATCATAAAGCGAAGACTATGTCAAAAGAAAGTTTTGTTGATTCTCGATGACATTGACAAACTAAAGCAATTGCAGGTTTTGGTCGGAGAGCCTGGTTGGCTCGGTCATGGCAGCAGAGTTATCATTACCACTCGAGACAAACATTTGTTATCATCTCATGGTATTAAAAAAATATACGAAGCATATGGTTTAAATAATGAACAAGCTCTTGAATTGTTAAGAACAAAGGCTTTTAAAAGTAAGAAAAATGATTCAAGCTATGATTACATTTTAAACCGTGCAGTTCAATATGCTTGTGGCCTTCCATTGGCTTTAGAAGTAGTGGGTTCCAACTTGTTTGGAAAAAGTATAGAAGAATGTGAGTCTACATTAAATAAGTATGAAAGAATTCCACATGAAGATATCCAAAAAATACTTAAAGTAAGCTTTCACGCTTTGGACGAAGAACAAAAAAGTGTCTTTTTGGATATTGCTTGTTTCTTTAAAGGGTGTGGATTGCCATATGTCAAAGAGATACTTCAATGTCATTATGGTCATGGCATAAATAGCCACCTCAGAGTGTTGGTTGATAAATCTCTCATAAAGATTAATCCTCCATACCATCGGAGGAGATGTGATGTTGTGACATTACATGACTTGATAGAGGACATGGGTAAGGAAATCGTCCGACATGAATCAATTAAAGAGCCTGGAGAGCGCAGTAGGTTGTGGTATCACGATGATATATTTGATGTTTTACAGAACAACAAAGTAAGATTGATATTTATGAACAATTTGTTATTTTAGCTTTAATCATTTCATTGCTATTTTGGGACTTATATATAACTCTGACAAGTTTTCTTTACATTTAATTATATGTACATTTTCTCTATATCTTATTTGTATTGTGGCTGATTCATGTATTTTCTTTTTAAAAGGGAACTAATAAAATTGAAAAGATATTTCTGAATTGTCCCTCCATGGAACTCACAAGAGACAATGGAAAGGCCTTCAAGAAGATGACCAATATCAAAACACTTATGATAAGAAACGGTAAATTCCCCATAAAGTATCTTCCAAGTACTTTGAAAGTATTGGTATGGGAAAGATATCCTTTGCAGTCTCTATCATCTAGTATATTTTGCCAGGCAAGTGAAACAAGTTCGTTTTTCAATTGTTTATATTTATAAATTTTCTATTAGGTTATAATATCTTTTTTTTTTGGTATGCAGAAATTCAACTATTTGAAAGTCTTGATATTGAACAGTTTTCAATATTTAACCCATATACCCGATGTCTCCGGTCTTTCAAATTTAGAAAAGTTCTCGTTTGAAAGGTGTAATAATTTAATTACAATTCACAATTCAATTGGGTGTCTAAGTAAACTTGAAATCATAAATGCAAGGAAATGCAACAAGCTGAAAAGTTTCCCACCCTTACGTGTGCCCTCTCTTAAGGAATTGGAAATTGCTAAGTGTAAAAGTCTCAAAGGTTTTCCAGAATTATTATGCAAGATGACAAATATGAAAAAGATTTCGCTGTACAAAACTTCCATAGAAGAATTGCCATTTTCATTTCGGAATCTCAGTGAACTTTGTGACTTAGAAATAACTAGTAGTAGAAAGCTCAGGTTCCCCACTTCTTCAAAAATCTCAAAAAAAAGAATGCTCTGGTTCTCTAAAAATGATGATAACATGAATTCTATAGTATTATCAAATGTGAAACATCTTAATCTCAACAATAACGCCCTTTCAGATGAATGTCTTCCAGTACTTCTCAAGTGGTTTGTTAATGTAAAATATCTAGACTTGTCCTGGAACTATGGTTTGAATATTCTTCCCGAGTGCCTTAGTGAATGTCACTATCTTAGGAACCTAAGTGTTGAGTACTGCCAGTATCTTGAGGAAATTAGAGGGATTCCACCAAATCTAAAAAAACTTTCTGCAAAGGAATGCAGATTATTGAGTTCCTCAAGTAGAAGAATGCTATTGAGTCAGGTTTGTTGTTCTCTTTTGATTTCTTATTTTTTCTTAGGCTTAATTGCATGTTTGATCCCTTAAGTTTATTTTAGGTTTCTAGTTGGTCCATTATGTTTTAAAAGTTTTAAGTTGGTCCTACATGTTACTCACATTGAAATAAGTTAGTCTCTTCCGTCACATAATCGTATAGAGATTTAGGTTGAGAATATCGGTGTTGGAATTTAACTTATTTACAAAGTCAGTTTTAAAACATCTTTTTTTTTTTTTTTGTTTTATTAAACTCAATATTATGTGACCAAAATGACTAACTAATTCAAATGTGATAACGTTTTGAACCAACTTAAAACTTTTAAAACACAAAGGACCAACATGAAATCTAAAATAAACTTAAGGGACCAAACATGCAATGAAGTCTTTTTCTTATTTAAGTCGTAGTGTAATATTATATCTTTCTGGTTTAAATTAACAGCAACTACATGAGGTTAGACGCCTGGAGATTTGTTTGCATAATGGAAGTAAGGGGATTCCAAATTGGTTCGAGCACCGAAGCAAGGGACCCACAATTTCTTTCTGGTTTCGTAAAAAAATCCCTTCTGTTACTTCTATTATTCTTTTTCCAAATAGAAGTTGGGCTTTACTACAAGTCAATTATTTTGTGAATGGCTATGATTGTACTCTTTCTAATGAAATTGGGCTAAATAAATCCTTTAGCACTGGATACCCGGAACATACACATTTATTTGATCTGAAATTGGAAGAACAGATTAAATGGTCAAATTTCGTGTCAGATGATATGGACAATGCACTTTTACAAAATGAATGGATCCATGTGGAGCTTAAGTTGACGATGGAGGATAATGATATTAGTGATAACATTAATATATTAAGGACGGCGCAAATGGGAATCCACGTGCTAAAGGAGAAAAGCAATACAGAAGAGAATGTGATATTCACTAGTCCTTATGCACAGTACAACAATACTTCATTATCACAATTTCACATGAATCTCGTGTCTGAAATGGACAAATCTCGTGCGGATGAGACTAATTTGGGGAGTTATCCAAGAACGAAATTTAGTGAACAAATGAGCATGCACGAGGGGTAAAGGAGTAAAGCAACACAAAGTAAGGAATGACGTGGAGTACATTCCTTGGTCTAGGTCCATCATAAAGTTAACCATCTTCTTGTTATTCTCTCAATCTCAAAATGCTAACAAGTGCCCCTGAGGTACTAGTTAAGGAAACAAAATTAATTGTGTGGTCGAAGTTTTTCAAGTGTAAAATATCTAAGCATTACATATTCATTGTTTCTAGGTTGGAGAAGTTTTCGAAATCATGAGACTTGATGTAAGATTATATGGATGATGTTGGTGCACTCTAAAATATTGTTGCAATTTAATGTGGAAGATGCTATGTGTTACAGTCACTTCTAATCATAGGTGTGTCCTTTGATCTAAGTAATTTATAATTCATATTGGAACTTGTATCTCTCCTAATAGAGAGAAAATCCTTTTTTCTGAAATATTGATTTACGTTTATATTCTAGTCCTTATCCTTTTTCTTTCATTTCTTTTGAAATTCTGACAAATTGGTTCACCATTTCTCTTCAATATTTCCTTGATTTCTCATTTTATCTGCACATTCCCTGTTTTCTGTAATACGTTTTCTTTTCGTCTTGTCGGTATTCATTCTCCTTTGACTGTACTTTGTCAGGAAACCATCTGTTGTTGTCTGGCTTTTTGCGTTGTCATACATGACGTGTAGAGATGGCTCACACCACAGAATCTGTGGCCTGTCCGAAAGGTCATTGGGTAATGATATTCCTTACAGTTAAGTTGTACTGTTTTGTTGCGAATTGCACATGATGCTTCTGCAGCGCAACGTATCTTGATTCGTCTAACCCATGCCTGCCCCTGGTGAGTACTTGTGCTTTAGATTACTTCTTTAGTGCTAAAAACCGTTCCATCTCCCAAAAAATGTGGACAGAACAACATAGATATTTGGTATAACTAGAAAGGACTATATTGATATCTCTCCATGGTTTCTAAGCTGCGCTATAAGGGAGGAACAAATATTTTAGAGTTGTGATACACGAAATATTTTAGAATGAAATGTGCATACTTTTTTGTCGCTTTATTGCAAGTTATTATTATTAGTTCATTTATGTATATGCGTATACCAGGTTGAAACGACTATGGATGGACGGATTTCTCAAACTAAACTGTTTTTACAGGAAAAGAACGAACTTTCTGATCAACAAAAAGTAATGCGGAATAAAGAACTGAACCTGAGAACTAACATTTATTAGGTCCTTTTGCAGGAGTCGTGAATTTAGTTCTCCGGAATCCAAGTGCAATGAATGTTATTGGTACAGCTCAATGCAGTGCTCTGGTATTGATATGGTGAGACCTGAAGTATGTTCTTACGGCGGATGTTTGTGCTGCAGATATTGTTTGAATTTGATGCTTTAATTACTGTAGTGTTCGTTTACAAACATGTATTAGCTTGTAGAATGAATCCCATGGTAGAAGTACATGTAGTTTCTGTAGACCTGAATGCTTGTAAATATGTACTGAAAAAGCAAATATCAGCAACTTTAATGTTGCTAACTTTTGTTGTTCAATGACTGATGATTTTCTGAATATATAAATGATGTTGCAACACTCTTTAATATATCTTTACCATTTGATATCAATACAAGCTTTATTGGCTTCCCTATCTGATTGTGTAATTATGATTTGGCTATTACAAGGATGCATGGAAGAATAGAGAACAGAGAGGGTAGGGAAAATATTCCAAAATTTGTTACATGCCATGTCTATATCTGATATTTAAAAGCCTTATACAGCTTATTCCCTAATTTATAGTGTAATATTTCTTATGCTAACCTAACAGCAACTACACGAGGATGTATGCCAACCGGAACAGAGGGGATTTCAGACTGGTTCGAGCAGCAAATAACGGGACACACAATTTCTTTCTGGTTTTGTAAAGAAATCTCTTCCATAATTTCTATTATTCTCTTTCTGCATCAGTCCTATTCAACTGAAAAAGCAGTCAATTTGTCTGTCAACGGCTATATTCTAGATTCCGACGAATCAAATATATCCATTTGATATGACATTTGATCCGCAGTATCCATATATTATTATTCTATTTATGTAGACATTGTGGATCAAATATGTGAATGTTATAAGTTCATATATTAATCTTAGAGAGAGCTAGAAAGACAGCTAGTAATAATATGCTTCCTTATGACCCTATTCAGGTCTTGTGGTTTTGTGCTAGTTTCATTATCAAGTGCTCTTGAGAAAATTATCCTATCGTTGAGTTCCTTCTTTTCTTTGGGATGGTAAACTTACTTTTGATTTTAAATTGTTTTATTTGAGTCAATTAACATAATTTTTGCCTTAAATTTAAATACTCTTCCCATCCTCTTTGTTGTGAAAACGGCTCGTTCGAGATCACACCAATGAAAAAACAAAGATGTGTGGAGCAAAGGATAGTGGTAATCCTAGGTCTAAGTGTCTTCAAGCACCAACACACACAAGAGCTAAAACAATGACACAAACACTAACCAAGCATAAAGATAAGCAAGCTTAAAGGAAATAAACAAACACACACAAGATGGTAACCCAGTTCGGTCCAATATGACCTACTCTGGGGGAGAGAGCAGCTCTCCAATCCACTATGAGAAGATGTTACAAGAGTTTACAAGAAATTAGCCTTTTTCCTAATC
>Ga0315915_1003795_pt1 | contig 19157 bp, 13 predicted proteins | sample MpolbnodulesMG_FD_207738 | JGI IMG/M metagenome (GOLD analysis project Ga0315915, IMG submission 207738) | Medicago polymorpha root nodule microbial communities from Los Angeles, California, United States - branched nodules | ecosystem: Host-associated > Plants > Roots > Nodule | place: USA...
ATTTGTTTTTTTTTTATTGGTAAGAAATAACAGAGTGTTTTTTTTTGAAAGATAGTATAAGAGAGTTTTTTTTTTTTTGAAGGAGTATAAGAGAGTTGTTTACTCACAAAATAATAATGGTACCAAAAAAAATAAAAAAGGCAAAATTAGTTTTGATTTAAGTTTGGAGTGGGTTGCATAATTATCTTGGATTTTGGAAGAGTTGAGAAACAAGAAGAGCTAACCAAATTCCAAGTCCAATTCCAATTCCAATGGCAAATCCAAAACTCTTGTTCTTCTTCTTCGCTTCACTATGCATCTTATCAACCTTTGTTCATTCCGATTCTCATTTCGAAGGCTTCGAAGCCGAAGACGATGAAGGTGAATTCGAAGAACCTTCCATCGATCCAGCTTCTCTCCGATCACCTCCTTCTCAATTTCTCTCCACCGATCCCAATCCAAACCCTAATCCTACTCCTTCTCCTTCTCCACCCTCCGATCTTCCCAAATCATCCACTCCTCCTTCAACCACCACCTTCGATTTCTGGGACGACGATGAATTCGAAGGTCTTCCTACTCAACCACACCCTGATTTCCAAGTTCCAACCACCGATCCCCAATCCACCGATAACACCAACACCACCGCTTCTGATAATCAAAACTTTAAGCCTCAACCACGTTCCTTCACCGTTGAGATCTTTTGCGGAAGTTTTCTTATCATGTTCGCTCTCAATTACTTCACTGGTAAAAAGGAAAACGAGAACATAGCACTTTCATGGGCTTCACAGTTTGCTGCTAAAGATTCAATTTTTGAGAAAAATTTCAGTCTTTTAGGGATCGGCGACGGCGGAGACGATACTCCTTTGTTGTTGAAAGAAGGCCAAACAACGTTTAAGTTTTATGCTAGTGGGAGAAGATACTGTCAAGGGTTGTTGGCAACTATGGAGTTGAAGAGTAGACATGATCTTATTGCTAGGATTTATAACATGGTGGTTCCTTCTAAGGATGAGATTACTTTTGAGGTTTATATGAATGATGATGCTATGGATCATGTTGTTTTTGCTATGGCTAGGAAGAAAGCTGCTAAAGCTATGCATAAGGATTATAGGGATTTGCAGAGGTTTGCTACTATTGTGACTCCTCCTACTTCAAGGAAGTGGGTTTCTGATGACCTTGCTGTTATTTCTGAGTCTAGGGAAGTTGCTTCTGATTTGATCACTGATGCACTCATTGACCAGGTTCAATTTTCACTCTTATCTTTTTGCTTATTCATTCATTGTTTTCATTTTTCATGTTTTAATCATTGGATGGTTCATGCCTAGATAGATGAATAAAAGGGAATTTCATGGATCTATCTGTTTGCTGACTGTTGAATGTTGATATCTTATAGGCTAAGAAGAAGCTCTGAGTTTTAGCTTTTAAGATTATATTGGTTTTTCCAACCTAGTAGTTATATTGGCTTATAATTTGGTCGCTTATGTAAAGTTGTTTAGATGACATTTTTATGACACTACTTAGTCATACTACTACCAATAATGATGATTATGTATCCAATAATTTTAAGAGGAATATTATGTTATGAATAATTATGTCCAACATTTTGGGATGTTTGGGAAAGCATTTCAGCTAACAACAACAACAACCAAGACTTATCCCACTAAGTGGGGTCGGCTACATGGATCAAATTACCTCATAATGTTCTATCATAGCTTTGGATCCAACTCATTTCAGCTAAGCGCTTATTTAATAAGCTCTTAATATATAGAGCTTATGTCATAACTCATAAGCGCTTGAATTCTTAGGTGAATATTGCACACTGAAAAGCTATTTTATGTTCCCAATAGACTTTGTGGTGGATGGAAATCGAAGAGGGGATATGGGTGAGTTCCACATTAAACCGTTTCTATAAGTTATCACAGAGAGGGAACCTACATACTCATGGACAGGTCATTCACCGTCCTTCGAGATTCTCCCAAACACTTACAATTGTGTTTATGTCGCAAGTCAATTTCAAATATGCTCTTCTTGACATCCCCTTTATGTGTTTTCTGTATAACAGTATACCTTTGGTTTCCTGCTTCATTTTCCTTTGGTAGTTTTGTCTGTTAAATATTCTCTTGATGTTAGATCTGTGAACTAGCCATGCACAAATGTTTCAATTTGTTCATCAGTATTTCATTAAGATTAGCTTCATTCATCAGACAATCATATTCAAGGTTATTTGAAGTTTGAAGTTAGTTGTGGAAACTATCTTGGATCATCTGTACATTTCTTTATTTTATTGAAGTTAAAGTTTGTTCTTGGACTCAAAATCAGTTATTTTTTGTATACTGTAGGTTTTTGGTGACAAGTCTTTTGAGAAATTTGGAAAAGGATTAATTTCAGTGCATTTCTCCGACAATCACCCTGGCATACACAAGAAAGTATTGCTGTTCAGGTTTGTTCTTCCAGCTGCTAAAAACATGGCTGATATGACTAGACTGGTGGCTCTTGTTCCATATTATATTGACTTGATTGGAAGATATAAATTGAGTTCTCAGGTGAGTTAAATTGGTCTACCATATTACCAATGTATACTTTGCTTATATTAATTTATGAACATCTTTATGCTTGGTTCTTGATTAACTCATGTGCATAATCCAGGCCCGGTCTAAGACAGAAGCTGCACGACAAAAGGTTGCCCAAGAGGTACAGAAAGAACTTCGAAATATCCAACAAGAGGCCATGCAAAGAAGAAAGGCAGAGAGGAAAAAGATGATGGAGGAGGCTGAGGCAAAGCTTGGTGCAGAGGCCATTCGAAAGAAAGAAGCAAAAGATCGTGCTCGCCAAATGAAAAAGGCAATGCCAAGAATGAAAATGTCCCGTGGTGCCTAATTCTTGATGATCTGCAAGTAGAATTGAAGGCCATCCCCCCACCCAACGAACGTTGTAGTTGGGTCCTTGCCTTTTGTAGAATCATGGCAATGTACTTTGTTAGTTTTCATTTCCTCCCATGTTAGCTAGATAGACGTGACCACATTTTGGTGGATTTTGTATGTACCAAAATTTGGATCTTAGAAACATTCATAAGCTCCTGATAACTTTAATCTACATCCTCGGTTTCTAGTTGATTGTTGTTTTTCCCCCTTTTTTGTCAACATGCTGAAAATGCATGCAATGACAAATGCCTAATGAATTTCCTGAAATTTTTTCGCCTGCTATTTGGCCTAGCAAGCTGTGTCATGTTCGTGCATTTTTGTATTAATCACAGTAGCTTACGGGAAGAAGACAATATTGTTTCTTTCAATGGTATTTTCTTATTATTTGATTTTTTGGAGAAGCCAAAGTCAAGTTAAAGCATCAAGAAGCTATAAAACAAATGGATTAAAAGAATTTGAATCTTCTTGTTAAGGCAAGAATAATTTTAATAAACAAGGCAAGCGAAATACACTGAAAAATGTAAATTTGAAACCAAATTTCTTCAAGTCATGTGCTTTCTTTCTTTAGTTACACAGATGAAAGGAACAAATCCAATTCAGTTTCGACTGCCCCTATAACAACATATGATCCTCAATTTTGTACAATGTGTTAGTGTTACTGGTTGCTATCATTTAAATTGCAATTTCTTGTGAACAAGAAAGTATAAATTTACCGATACATTGCCAAATCTTGTAAGAGAACCTGTTGTCCAAATGTGGCACAAAAATAGTAGGGCGCTATTTTCTCCACTCCAACATGAGTTCGGATATACTCATCTGAAAAAGTCACTAATATTATGTTATTTGAAAGTGTGTTTTCAGACAATTTGTGTCATCATATACATGATCATTTTGTTCAATTTATTCATTTCTCACATGGTTTGCGAGCTCAACGCTCTTTCCTGCAGCTTATTTGGCTCTCTTGTGCGTGAGTATTGTGGAATGAGAGAAATAATAGATTATTCAAAAACAAGGAAAGTTTTATACAGTTACATTCCTTTTGGTGGATGAAGGCAACTCATGTTAACTTTGGTTTAAGTTATCATTTATGGTGGTCGAGCCCGTTTGTTTGTTTGGACATCGGTTAATTTGTCTGTGTGCTTTGTTTGTGACTTGATTTCGTTGTAAATTTTGGAGGTCTTTTTTGACACACCCTGTGCGAAAGAGGATTCTCCTTTGTTGTTAATATATTCCATTTTTATTTGTTAAAAAAAATGTGTCATTTGATATTACACTTTCAATTTCAAAATGTGAGGTTTTTTAGCAGCAAGAGCTATGTGAAATGTAGGAAAATTGCTCTTCTCCCATACACTTTTGCTCATTCCCAAGTGTTCTAACTAAAATACCTTCAATGTGACTTAAGTCATATTTGATAGCATCAACGTGACTTAAGTCACGTTGCACACGAATTAACTCACGCTTAACCTCAACGTGAGTTAATTCTGGTTGGATTGCAACTTGTTATCTTTCACTGAAGCTTATCATGATGTCCAAAGAAAGTGTTGGTAAAACCAAAAAAGAAGAAGAGTTGAACATGTGGGAACCATGATGTCCACTTCATCATGTTTCTCTTCTCTTCCTCTACCTTCTTTCACCAAAACCAAATCACAACCAAGTAAGTAATAACAATAACTACCTCGTACCATGTTGTTTCAGACATCACCAATCTTTTAGTACATAATTTTAACTCATGTCACTGTTTTTTCAACATAACAAAGGTGATAAGCTTTGGTGAAAATTAAATTCCAAATTTCTACTTAGAGTTAATGATTTTTTTTAGAGGAATTGGAGTTAAGAGAACGAAGCACTAAAATGAGTCATAGATACCCATATAAGCTTCCCTAAAAAACACATATAAGCTGGTTTGTCCCATCTTGAGCATGCCATGTAGAAGTCACCATGCATGATTATGGAATCAATTAGGAGGTCATACAAAAGGCATATACACACTTAGGTTAGGCTCACAACATATATGTGTAAAAGCAAAGCACAAGTTGCAACCCAACGTGAGTTAACTCATGTTGGAGTTCGACACGAGTTAACTCACGTGCAATGTTAGTTAACTCGTGTTGATTATACCGAACGTGAGTTAACTTACGTTGGAGGTATTTTGGTTAGTTTACGTGAGAGTGAAAAAATTTGTATGGAAGAAGAGCAATTTTTGAAATGTAGCATTCTGATATCAAAAAAATAAAATAAAATAATATTGACCTCAATAGGTTAGGCCCATAAAGTGTTATATGCATATTATTTCATTTTTTGCATCTGAAATCAATCAATAGTTGAATTTTTACTAATTTCATATGTTTTTACCAAAATAATAACTATCATTTGTTAATATTTATATATAGTTGAATGCAGGTGATTAGGGTAGTGTTTATAATTTATTTTGTTTTGGTCTTTGACTTGGCAAATAGAACTTGAACCTCTTTTAGATTAGAAAACACATTCACTTTTTTATATATAAAAAAACACTTTCACTGATTACCTTTCTTAAAAAAAACATCCAGAAACATATTTTAAATTATTTGAACCCTAAATTTGGTTAAAAGAATGAAATAATGTTATTCATGTTTGAAAAATTTATATTTTTTTTTTATAAAACAGAGACATTTATTATAAATAATTTAGGCAAAATGCAATTTTTTTGTTCAAGATGTGTTAACTCGGTAGTAAGAGGTTAGATACCATCATAAAATGATCATTAATGTTAATTTCTCTTTGCCATAATTATTTTTAAAAAATACCGTTTCTAATTACAAGTAACCAAACATAATTATTTTGTACTACTTTTTGAACTATGCTTTTTTTTTTCCTTCCTAATAATTAGAAGGTTGCATGTTTGATTCACGTCAGTTTCATATTTTTGGCCTTCTACATAGAGTTCAGATCATGCATAGCAATGTCATGTCCCTTAGATTCATGAATGTTGTGTTTACGAGGATTGATTTTGCCATTCAAAAAGGTCTAGCGGCGCAGCTTGTTGCCTGCTTGCCTTCTTTTCCTTTTTTTTTGGTCAAGTAGCCTAGTGGCTAGAGCTCACACAATTTAATTGTGGAGAAGTGAAGTGTCCGGGGTTCGAACTCCGGCCCCTGCATATAATATCCAATATCCCTACCAACTGAGCTAAGCTCGCGGGAATTACCCGCTTGCCATCTATTCAGGTGTAAATAATGGTTAATAATAAAAAGGAGGGGGACCTTCTAATAATAGAATATTTGCAATCCCGTGAGCTTGGTAGAAATATTACATCATAAATGTAGGCGTCGGAGTTCTAACTCTAAATTTATCACCCATAAACGTTAAGAGATGAATTTGTATTCACTGGATTATTTGACCCAAAAAAAATGGCATTGCAACCAGCCATTAAAAACCAACCAAACATAGCAGCTTTTGGCTTAGTAGACACTATAAACATTGTATACATAAGGTTGATATGAATGACTATAGTCTCCACTGCGTAGTTTATGATAAATCCTGTTAAAAAGGGTATATATACGGTAAACATGTCAGTCATCATTTTATTGACCGTAGAGTTGTTTTTTTTAAGAGGTGGCTGTTGTTTAAAATTTAAAATAAATGAATGTTTTCTTTTTCAGAGGAAAGACTAATTTACCAATTTATGGTCATAACTATTCACAAATATCTATAATAATCTTTCATTTTTTAAAAAAATTATTTAATATAATTTTTTTGGCAAAATTAAAGGTCATTTATCTTATTTATTTGTAACATATTAATTGGTCCTTTATTTTTATTTTTTGTCTCATTTAGGTTCTTTAACTATTAAAATGTGCAGAAGTTGATAATAAATTCATAAACCATATGAACATCTTCATCCTCATCTTCACTATCTTCATCTTCTTCCTTAAATCAAAAATTTATCCATCCAAATACACCTTTAAATTCCTTAAATATTTTCACTTCCATCTTCTTCTACACACATAATTCAAAATCCTCAAATTTCATAAATCCTAAGTTTATCAAACCCATAAATTTGGATTTTAGATTTAAAGAAAGGAACCCAGAATTTGGATGTTTATGAAATCTAAATTCAAATTTGTGCACAATAATTCTCATTTTTCTTTTACATTTCTCAATTGAACTAATGTTTTGGATAAAAACATGATAACATGAAGGTTTTTGTAACAACGTTTAAGAACAAAGACATGAAAGCCTTGGGTTTCACCAACAAAGATATATCTTCTGTATTTAAATTCAACTCTCTGTAGATCACGTGAGAGAATCCTCATGAAAGTTTAGAGTGTTGAATACATGTGGCCTGAACATAAAACGAACATTGCATCAAAAATCTGCTTGGCCACCTCAGTCCTCAATTTGTGCACTAACCCAGAATTTGGATGTTTATGAAATTTAAAATCTGAATTGTGGGTTTCTTTCTTTAAATCCAAAATTCAAATTATGGGTTTGGTAAACTTAGAGTTTATGAAATTTGAGGATTTTAAATTATGTGCTTAGAAGAAAATGGAAATGAAAATATTTAAGAAATTTGAAGGTTTATTTGGATGGACAATTTTTTGATTTAAGGAAGAAGATGAAGATAATGAATTTATTTATTTATTTTTATTAAAATATATTTTATAAAATAAAGTTATTAATAAAATTAATATTTTCATGTTTTTGTAATAGAAAAATGAACAAAAGGATTAACTTGTGCACATTTTAATAGATAAAGGAGCTAAACGGGACAAAAAATAAATAAAAGACCAATGTGTTACAAATAAATAAAAATACTTTATAGTCACGGTCCCAAATCAAAATTTATTATCCTTAAAAATGTTTTATAGTCACCGTCCCAAATCATATGACATTATTATCCTTAGAAATACTTTATAGTCACGGTGGTCCCAAATCAAAAAAATTTAGATGTGTGAGTGTGTTTCAATACATTGATTTTATTTAGATGTGTGACTAAGCTAGTGAATCTCTATCACCCGTCGACTAATAGTCAACTTTTCCATTAGGGTTGGTCAATTATATACACAAACTAACTAAATGACCAATGAATTTAGTCATTTTATCAACAAATGTAATTTAGTAAATAAAAAAAAAACAAATGTAATATTTGATCAACTAATTTTCACTTATAACATGGACCTCATCCAATTCCATATTGTCTTTCTCTTTATTGTAATAGAGCTAGGCTAAAGTTACATAGACACCCATTTCAGCCATACCACCACATACACACGCGTAGGTGGCATTTGTTCTGATTTTTTTATTTACTAATCCAAAAAGAATGAAAAGACCAACATACCCTTAGATCTCACGGGAGAAAGAAACTCAAACAAAAACCATCTCTGGTTACTGTTTATCACCCTTAAATTGATCCACCACATACATTCACCGTTCATCTTTTGTTTAGAAATCTATCCTCCGCCGCCACTATCGGCGACATCGTTATCGCATGATATTATTTCATTCCATTTGACTCTATTATACTTCAACTTTCATACTCTTTCCAACAAAAATGGCTTCCTTTCTTCTTCTTCTTCGCCGCAACTCCAACCTCCACGCTCGCTCTCTTACCGGTGACCTCCTAATTTCACCGTCTAATCAAATTTTCTCAATTCTATTATACTTAGCTTTATATCATATGTTTTAATTAATCATAATCAAGTGTTTTCCAAGTCTCTCTTGCAATTTAAAACGAATTTAGATCCGGTGAAGCCATAGTCGGTGGGATCACACACTAGATTTGGAGAACCACCACCTAAGAGAATGACGGAGAGATGCGAGATCGACGGCGAATCCTGACAATCAGACTTTGTTTCGAATGGTAAGACAATTGTTTTGGCCAAGTTTCTCGACGAAGAGGACAATCAATTTTTCCGTTGAGGATGGCAGAGACAAGGAGGAGGGAGAAGGATAAGAATGATGGTGATGATGTGCCCTTGGAAGGGATCGGGGGTGGGAGGGAGGACAGAAAATCATTTTTCTTTTCTATATGGAATATGCACAATTTTTTATTATTAAATTTGCCGCTAGATAGTGGTAAGGACAAGTAAGAATGTCTATGTATAAGAGCTCATTGTAATAAGACTTACACACACAAATTACATGGCTAATATCCTTGTACTTACCTTGTTTCCAAAAAAATAAAGAAAGTCGTTACAACATTGACTTTATTACTTTCTTTGCACTATTCTCTCTTTAGAGAAAAATGATTTCACATAAATTTTGTACAAAATGATTAAGGACGTTACAACAATCCCAAGAAAATCCTCATATTGAAATCCTTAACAAATCTATCACCAAATTCTCCATCATCAGCGAAGCTTCTTCTGCATGGCAGTTCTTTCCTTCTCCTGCGAAACCGAAATTATCCAATTAGAGAACTATCACTTTCATTGCTTGCTCAAAGCCCTTCAAAAATACTCCTCCAATTTTAAGAAGGAAACTTTAGATACTTCTCAAAATATTATTTATGATGTTCCCTAATCACAATATAACGTGGAAAATTGTCGTGTTGTGATTGGAGAATAACAAAGAAAATATATATGCAGTCGTGTATGTATAAAAAAAAATGTACACATGGACAATGTAACGGTCAAATCATTGGAAATATTTGACTTTTATTTGATTATTTGTGATAAACCACAAAGTAAAACTTTGCACAAACATTGGATTAAATTTAAACTCATTTATATGTACGAAACAAAAGAAAGTAATTAGGAGAGGTGAGAAGAAAACATATATACCATAAAAGGGTGGTGCTTGATTTTTTGTATTATTAAAGTTGGTGGTAGTAGTTGGCTTTGGCTGCTTTAGAGGGCAAGTGGAAATAGGAAGCACAGGGAGATTTTGGCAATTGCACATCTCAATCATATATCCATCTGGATCATGAAAGAACAGCTGATCAACTTGAATTCCACCATCCTCCACAACTGCTGTTTTATACTCAATATTCATTTCATCAAGGTTCTTCATTATAAGTTTCATGTCTGAACATTGAAATGAAATATGATTTTCTTTGGGGTTGATTTCTCCTCTTTTCACCGGAACTTTATCTGACTCAGTCTCTAGTAGGTGAATGCCAATGCCATAATTGAATAACCTATTCAATATATTATTATTAACGGCGAAAGCTAGAAGAAATGCACCATTAGTAAGCATAAAATGAATTTATCTCGATTATTCCTTTGTACTCGTAAAGTTATACAAAATAACTGTATACGTAAGATGTAATGTCTTCTATCATTAAAAACTGCTTGAGATTTTTTTGGACAAAACTGCATGATAATGGTCCTACGTGGGAACGGTGTAGACCACTAGGAATGAATTTCGGAACTAATCCGTTCTCTTGTGGGCCTATGGTCACAAATACAGGAGAGGGTGGGCCATTGTATCTACCAGCCACCATGCCTACGATTTATAAGTTTTAATCAGTAGAATATATAAATCATTATTTATTCTTTAATCCAGAAGACATGACATTGTTATGCACGACTTTTTAAATTCTATGTAGAAGGTCAACAACATCTGCGTGTTAGGAAATCGAAAGTGTCAAAAATAAATGGTATAAAAGTATGTTGATTGTCAAAACAAATTTTCTCATGTGTGGCCATTTTGCTAGACGCGGCTTTTAAGCTGTTTGTCCTACCGTAAAAGGTCTGACACTTAATCCCTAAAGTGGTGAAACCCCAGTCAAGTCCACACATGCATATTTTTCTTCTACCCATCCGTACAGGTCTGAGTGTTAATCTTCTATCTAGTGGGTGAGTCAGGAAGTTCACAAGCGTCTCCTTTTTCACTGATACTCCCGCTCGTCTATCCAATAGAACGATTCTCAATACAGTAGAAACTCTTTAAATTAATACTCGGTAAATTAATAAACTCTCTAAAATAATAAATTTGTCCGATCCCGACTTGGGTCAATGTAAAAAATTGAAAAACTCGATAAAATAATAAGATAATAATTTTTCGGGAGATCCCTTTATAATTTTCGGTCCTAAGAAAATCATAAATTAATAATTCATAGAAACTGAAGAAAAAAAATATTACACTCTATTGAAATATGATTCAATAGTTGTCTGTTTTCCTTTAAAGTTCAAGTCTATTTGAAGCTCATCTCTAACTTTTCTTATTGCATCTAATAGCTTTCTTATTGCATCCAATAGCCCAGGTGTTGTATTTTTGTATTGTATTTTTCCAATGCATATGAACACAGTAGTTACTAATTTACGTTGAGTCTTAAGGTTTGCTGCAACGTAATTCTAAGAGGTATAGACTAATTTGCCTTTTTGTTTGGTATGAACTGTATAATTACTTAAAAACTCTTTAAATTAATAAATTTCTCCGGTCCTGACATTATTAATTTATAGAGTTTCTACTGTATATTTAAGATCTCCTAAATACACATCTGATAGTTATTTATCAAATGTATGTTTTAAAAAAAAAATACATCCGATAGATAATTAACGAATGTATATTTAAGGGTCTTAGAGAGAAACACTCTAATCCGTACTAGTACTATTTCTTTCTTTTTTTCTTTTTCGAGAGGGACCAGTACCATTTCTCTATCAAATCTTTTTTAATTTTTAGTCGAAACTTTCCTTTTCTTTTTTATTTTATGTAATAATACTTGTTCATTTTTATATTTGGATTTGGATAATCTCATTTTTGCTGGAAATGGAATGATTAAGGTACCGTCTAGCCGAACAGTACCTTCCATTTTTGGTAACTTGGTGACATGTTTCTCAACATGCAGGGACACGTAGTTAGAAGGGAGATCGATTGAAACCGTAGTTAGAGGATGGGCCATTCGTAACTCAACCATTAAAACCTATTATTTCTCTTTTTAATTTAAAAATACCTTATTTCATTTTTCTCTTACTACCAAATCAAGGGTTATGTGACATGAGACAATCTTTTCCCTTCACTACATGTTTCACATGTCCATCTATGCTTTTAGCTCGCAAATTCTTCAAGAAAATGTCAAGAGTTTTGATTTTAGCATATGTAAAAATATACTTTTATTTTCAATCCTTATAAATATTCCATTTTTAATTCATAATATAATTTCATGTTTTGTTTTAGTTCTTGTAAAATTTATTCATATTAGAATCGATCATTTGAATATGTAAAATATTTGATTCGAACCCCTCAAAATAAGAACTAAAATAAAATATTACAATTAGGCCTATTTTAATATGAATATATTGCAAGGTTAAAACAAAACATTAAGGCATGGTATATTTGCAAAGGTTAAAAATAAAATATATTTTCCCCTAAAAGAATTAAATATGTTTTAGAGACTAAAAGAGAAAAATGGAGTATATTTGTAAGTTACAAATATATTTCAGTGTTTATAAGTTTTTTTAAAATGATTGATTTAAGGGAGCTTCTACGGTGTAGTCAGAAAACTGACTTTTTTGAAAAAGTTAATTTTGATTTTAATGTTTAATTCATTTTTAAATTGTTGATTACTGATTAATAATCAATAGTAATTCATCTAGTAATGCTTGCAACATCTTGGACTTACAGGTACTATTTTATCGTTGGCATCTTTAACATGCAAACAGATTTGATGATATTATGTGATAGTCTTAAGTGTTACACTTTGTGGGGTGTTACACTTAAAACAAGGTATGATAAAATTAGATTAAGTGTAGTCTTGTTAATCTAATGAATTGATGATACTATAGGGACTGAACTTTTGATGTTACTGTACAAACAATGGGGTGTTACTCACTACACTTTTGATGTTATAGTGTTAACTTCATCAGAAAAGTCATTTTCATGATTTCACCATAGAATTTTCCTTTCCGCCGTTTATGGGAGGGCATGGGTAGAACTTGCCATTAATGTTAAATGATAGTTCTACCAAGAACAAGAAAATTGACATTATTATTATGTAAAGGGAAATCCACAATCAAAAACAACATTCAAAACCTGTTTAAGGAATTTAGAAACAACAAAATTAATAGTAATACAAAATGTGAAAATATAGCAGTACTTACCAAGCCCCTTGAAATTTGAAACAAGATGGCCTCTTAATAAGCACAAATCCAAGGACATTCTCATAGAATTTGACAACTCTTGCACACTCCTACATACAAAAGAGATGTGGTTCAGTGAAAGCAGTGTTAGAGGCATTACTACTTTTGATGAAGCTGAATTCCAATTCACCATCTCTCCTATATTCCCCATATATCTCTTTGTTATTTTCTCTCTCACTCAAGCAACACCACAATGAGTTTATATAAAGGTACGAGTTATGGTCTAGATTGTTCAAAATACGTTGTTTTTCTAAAGTCTAAACTATCCAAATAAATGTAAACTAGAATTATTACCCGTTCATCAATTTTATTACCAACCAACAATTTTCTGTCTCATGTCGTTGCATGGGTCTTCATGTTCCTTTAATGAAAACGTGGGACACGTCATGTGTAAGATCAAAAACAGTTGTATACTTTACTTTTCTGAGTAATTAAAAAATGGATAAGTTCCTAGCTCTCACAAACATTTAAAATGTGATGGCATTTTTAATTTAGGACATAAATGTCATTTGCAATCACTTTTTATTTACTTGTCTATAATAACTATCGGAAGCTACTTGAAGTTATTACACACAACACAAGACATTTGCATGAGCATGAGTTAAACACGTGGCATTTAAGAAAAGACTTGTCTAGTAGTCATGTCATGTTCATCATTCATCTGTGAGTTTGACAAAAATCAAAGATCAGTTCCGCGCTGCATGCCTATATCATCATGATTTGGTGATTCATAGCAGTTGCTTTATAATGTACTATTATCATTTAATTAATTATAGATCACTTCTCACCACTAGCACTAGTAGATTTCTTTTTTCCAACTCACAATATTTAGATGCAAATTGAATTTCAATACTCCGTTTTAGAAATGGATAAAGGGTGCGTTTGTTTTCATAATAATCCATAAATCATTTTCAAACACATAAAGATCGATCATCCTGATCAAGATTCTTGCAGTAAAACAAGATCACCTCAGTGATTTACCTGATATATTCTCTTTTACTTCACATATTATCGTTTTTGGAAGCCAAATACGCCGTTCAAACATGCATATATACTATCCAAAAGATATACACAACTCTGGAAGCATCTTCCAACCCTATCATTAGATTGTTATTACTATGCAAATCTCAAAGCTTTTACAAAATTCGTGTCTCGTCTTTTGTCTCTTCGCCAACCGTCAACATCACTGCATACTCAAAAGTATTGTCAATTACGCTGTTTCACATAATGTTCAATGCTTACAAATTAGAGTCATTTCTGATATTCAACACTTCCCAACTTGCTTATTTTCTTGTAAAACTTTAACCTCTCTTAACCTTTCAGTCCTTCACCCTAACCATTTTGAGCAAAATATTTTTCCCAGTTCTCTTGATTTGCCAGCATTAACCAATTTGTATTTAAGGTACTTTGTCTTTCGTGTTGGCAATAACGGTCGTGCTGAGCCTTTTTCGGCGTTCAAGAATTTGAATAGTTTGATCATTAACAATTGTGCAGTTCTTGATGAACAAAACCTCTGCATATCAAGTTCTACGCTTGCCAATTTAACTCTACAAATCCGCCAAAACCAATATGGCAAAATCAAGTTATCTACTCCAAATCTTGGCACCTTTGTCCTTTTTGGTATAGGGGATGTTCCTGTTTTGAAACAATGTAGGAGCAAAACCAATCTTTCTTCTGTCAAACATGCAGATATTGATGTAATAATGTGTTCAGATTATGCAAATCATTATCCTTCGGTTCTTTTCAACTTGCTTGTTCAGCTCTCTGATATCAAATCATTGACAATCTCTTCAAGGGCTCTTGAGGTCATGTTTGGTTGTTTAATTTTTTATTTTTACTTTTAATTACTTTTCTTAGTATGCTTTTTTTTTTAGTTCTGTTATTTGTTAAAAAATATGACTTCCATTACAATTGATCATGGCTCACAACCATCCTTCATTGATTTAGGTTCTCTCCTTCGTTCCTGATTTATTGAAGGTTGAATTCCCTTACTTGTGTAACTTGAAATTATTGAAAGTAAAAGTGTTCAATTCTTCAACCATAGCACCTGATGGAATAATGGACTTTTTGCTTCAAAACGCACCTTCAGCGAAGGTTGACATCATATATGGATTAAGGTAAATTGTGCATTCAACTTGTTAGACACAATTTTTTTCTGGTTTGGTTTTGCATTGCAGTTAGATTAGGTGCTGAAAGTTGTCCTTGATCAGCTTGTCACTATTATATCCTCCAGTTTGCACTTTAATGTAAAAAAAAATGCAAAGATGTGAAGGAATTATGTGGTTTTGCTTTACTTTCATCTTTTTATATATACTACTAATTTATCCCTGTATTGCAGTTCATTGGTTCTTTTTCTGCATGTTATACTACTAAGCTTATTTGATGATAAACATTGACACTTAGTTTTTATGAAAATACACAACTTAGTAGCATTGCTATTAGAATATACTTTCCCCTATTGTAATTGAGTTACTTTGCAATGTTGGTTGGAATCATATAGGCTTACCACTTTGCTTGTGGATCACAATTAGTACTACTCTTATAATTTGCACAGGTACTATTTGTTTGGCTGATTATTTGTATTTACTTCTTGCAATAATAAAGAGTTTAACTCTACACCTGAGTATTTTACACTGAGGTTAGATGAGAATAAATCTAGCAAACATGAAAGTCTATCTCTTCTCTTTTTGTGTAGGATGCTGATGGGTTCACAAGTGATCAGTGATGTAATCATTGCTGGAGTGGCAGCTTGCTGAGATTAGGAGTTTTGGATGGTTAATGCATGCCTGTTAACTTTGGACTTCTAGTGGCCGCTCTTTCGAAGCAAGAAAAATAATGGAGCTGGTTCTTTTGTCAGTTTTTAGTAGCAGGGAATTTATTCAGTGGCAGCTGCTGTTAATTTTCTGCAGAATTATTTCTCCATAAACTGTATAAGTAGTGTGTGTCTTGGGAACTGTTTGTTGGAGTCATTGCTTTTACGTTTGCATCTGTTTACAATTTATATCCTTTATTGTGTATTGTTCCATCTTTGTGCACCTTGTGTTTGAGTGCATTTATTTTTTACTTTTTCTGGTACAATTAGTATATGTTACTATGACATCTGTGTCGTAAAATATGTTATTTTACCTCTAAGGCTTCAAGATATGTTAGAAATTATGTGACTTGCCTACTATAAATCTCTTTTCATGCTTTCAAGGAAAATATAGCAGCCCCCTTTGCTGAAAAGTGAGAACAAATAACAAGTAAAAAAGTCAATAATGAACTTTTCAGGATAATTTGTTTAACTTTTCCTTGATTGAACGGTGTGTACTGTACGGTTACTGCTATTAATTTCTTCTGATTATCTTGATATAGTTTACACATGTATTTGAACTAACATGAAACTTTTATTTTACTAAAAATTAAAATAAACATGAAACTTCACTTTTTTGTCTCAAAGTTGCTGCTGACTTGATATGTTAAGAAACATAAGTGAATCAGTACAACATTTTTCTCATTGAAACCTGAGTTCAAAGTTTCCAAATGTGCTACCCTCTGCTACTTGAACTTGTCCCTAGTCACCTACATCTATTTACGAAAGATTATTTTACAAGCTACAACAAATATAATAATCCACAATAAATATCGTGAGTAACCAATTTCTTGAGGAATTTTGGAACCGGCAAAATCTCCGTTCATTTCGCATTCAAGGAGTCTTCAAATTCTGAGTTTCTATCAACAGTTATAACTAGCTGCCACTGTCAGTACCTTTTTGACAAGTTAAACGGAGAGGGAAAGGAATGGACATCATAGTGTAGGCATGCATGAATCATCATGAGGACAAAACATAAGGAACAAGAACGATACTATTCCTTTCTTCTGTCATTCGCCTGAGGCTAAAACAACAAAAACATCGTCAAGGGACCATTTTCTTGGCACAGATTTTTCTGAAGGGTTGATAATAGCACGCTCTTGGTTGGTGAGGCGATAGCCTATAACAATTTCCTTTCTTGTACGACCCCTAATCATTATATCATAGAAACAGAGCTCCTCCTGGTCAAATAAATAGAACTCTGCTGGCTTGATACACATCTCGTTCCCCTGCCATAAGTGCACCACAATTCCAATATTATATGTGATTTTGATCTTGTAATCCAAAACCATATAAAATAAACAAAAACCTCAAATGCTAAACTAGCAGTTTCACTTTAACATTTAGGGTGTGTTTGGATGGAGGGTTTAGGAGGGGAAGGGAGGGGAGGGTTTAGTTTTCATTTTTAAATTACGGACACTATGAAATGTTTTTTAAAAAGTTACATATGAACATGATAAACAATCATATAATACTTCAATCACACTTAATGTATTTTAGAAAAACATGTTATATAGTCCATAATTTAAAAAAGAAAAGTAAACCCTCCCCTCCCTTCCCCTCCTAAACCTTCAATCCAAACACACCCTTAGAGAATTGAAATTCAACATAAATCCATCAACTAGACGAGAAGCGGCAAACATATGTTTAAATGAAGGCTACCTCCTCCGCAAATAATTCCTCAAGAACACGGTTGATTTGCTTGTCTTCAGCTACCATAGCTAGTGCCATGCTAACCAGCTCATTGGATAATACATAATCACTGATTCTGGACACAGAAACTAGATTTCTAGTCCTAGAATCCAAAATTTCACTAATTATAATTGATTTATCTGAAGCTTGCTGCATTTCGCGGATCCATGAGTTGTGAGAGAACCCAGATAACCTTAAAGAAGTTGATGACTTTGTATCTCGGTATGGTAGACGTCTCGACTACAAAAACAAAAAAAGGTGTCGGATGGGGATGGTTTTCCTTTCAAATAAGTTCACAAAACAGTGCGACAGTAGTCTTATATGAAGATCATGACACTGATATAAAATGCAGCAGTGGTTACCTGGATATCACGAATGAGCAGAAGAGTAGCTAGGGATCTTGAGTCGGAATGAGCAACAGAGTCCTCCACTGACTCATCTGCAAGAATAAGGATCTGTCTTCTTAGAGTTAGTATACAGTTGAAGAATATTTTCCGTTGCTTAGCTTAACTGTCCTGAATCTGAAGAAATTATGACATTTGAATTCCTACTTCAACATGCACTTTGGTCATATTTATATGTTGACAACATTTTTATTTTGCCTCATCCACCAGTTACGTGGAGGCAGTCATTCTAATCAGACGCCTTTTTTTAATGAAAGTATGATATAGCTGATAATTGCAAATGAGATAGGATAGAAGCATAATCAATTAGCATAAAATATGTTCAAACTCTGAACATTCACTTGGACATGGTGCACAAACACTAGTTTATGCATTTCAAGTCAAGCTATAAAATATGGATAAAGAAGATTTCAAGCTTACAGAATCAAAAGTCTCCAATGGAAGACTCTCGAGGTGCCGCCTAATGACAGCATTTCCCTCCCGGTGGACAAGCTTTATGTTCTCTAGTCCAAAAACGTCAAGTTCACCAGCATCAAGTTTCTTCTCTCTTTCCTTTTCAGGAACTTCATTGAACATCCAAAGTTCTGAACCAGGGGCCAAGAATGCTTCTAAAACCTGCAAAACAATAATGATGAAGGATATGTTAAAAGATTATGAAGCAAGAATTTTGTTTCATTTTGTAGATAGACCTATTAGCTTATTACAGTTATGTGACTACTTACCATTACCACAGTATATTGTATACAACAAAGGGTTAAAGAACATAAAATATAAAGCATTGGTCGAGTCTAGAAATAATACACAATGCAGTTTCTAACTGAATACTATTTTAGTATGCGTATGATTGTCATAAAAGTACTGTTTTGATGTTTACATAAACTATTACAAGTCAAAACATCAAACATCAAAAGGTATCCAGTTTAAAAGGCTTTAGGTGCTTTCTTTCAACAACAACAAAAATACTTCAGGTACAGTAAATTGGACGGGAAAAAAATTGCGGTCTATAGGAACGCTATTTGGTTAGGGATTAAATCACCAGTTTGCGGACGCTTCAAACCGACTGGAAGTACTTTGTGACCTAGGCAATGACGCGGAAAAGCACTACTAGAAAAAGCAAAATTAGCGAGGGAAATTAGTGACGGAAAAAATGAAATTCCTCACAAATTCCTTGGTCACAAAATTTAGTGACGGAATTAGAGAGGGATTTCACGTTTTCCCTCACTAAATATCCCTCACTAATTTTTGCTTTTTT
>Ga0315915_1003798_pt1 | contig 19153 bp, 16 predicted proteins | sample MpolbnodulesMG_FD_207738 | JGI IMG/M metagenome (GOLD analysis project Ga0315915, IMG submission 207738) | Medicago polymorpha root nodule microbial communities from Los Angeles, California, United States - branched nodules | ecosystem: Host-associated > Plants > Roots > Nodule | place: USA...
TGATATGTTCAATTTCTATAATGAAAATTGAAACTTATGTTGGATAGAGTACCCAAGTCTAAGAACAAAAATTCTTATTAAGAAATTTTGAAGAAAAGACAACCCAACTTGTCTTATTTTTGAACTTAGGATTGTCTGGACTATATTTGACTTCTAAACCCCAAGAGAGTTAAACTCACTAGTAGAGCCTATGAATGTGTATTCATTGAGTATGTTCTAAATAGCAAAATATATAGGTTTTATGACCTAAATGCTAAGGTGATCATAGAATACAACGATGTTGATTTCTATGTAAATATTTACCCACTACTACAAAATACTCCCTTTAATAGCATTCATTTTAACGTTTAATAGCGCTCGTGAAGCGCTAAGAAAGCCCCCGTGTCATACCCCAATTTTTGACCTAAGATGTCACTGACACGTGTCGCCGGACCCTGATTTTCAGTAAAAAATTCGGCAGAGAGGTATTTTAAAATACTTCATTTTTTGGTTCCGAGTCAGGCCCTCTTCTCTCAATTTTCATTTTTTAATTTTAGTTTCCATCTTTTATTTAAATTCTTTTTGAATTCATTTTTAATCTTTATCTTTTATTATCTAGGGTCCTTTTTTATTTTTATTTTAATGTCCAAAAAATTGTCCAATCCAGCCCAACACAGGCTGTCATACACGTTTTTACCCTTGGTGGCCAAGACTCACACCCTTGATGGCCAAGACTCCTTTTTATAAATAAACCTGCATAGCAAGAACAAAAGGGGGGAGCAGCCGCAAACTCAAACCTGCAAAACAACCAGAAGAAACATAGAAAAATGCCAGAAATCAAATAATCACAGCAAACACACTAACAACACAAAACCGATCCATATTCCAGGCAAACCACAACATCACGACCCAAAACAATCTCAATCACAACACAACCGATTCCAACACAACGAGACCCATCAACACACAAACTCAGCCGAATAACTCAAACATCACCGTACCAGAACCGAAACCCAAAAGAAAACTATAAAAGTATATTTTCGAATCATTAAACTCTAGACCTAAGGCCGTGGTTTGATTTTTTTGGGTATTTTGAGTTTAGAAGTGGAATAAGAAGGTTAAAATACATAGGAAAAGAACAAAAAAAATCAAAAAAAGACATTTAGGGCGGCGGCGCCGCCGTCTAAGACGGCCAGCCACCGCGCTGCCGTGACCTCCGACCGTTCCTTCTCGTCGGAGAAGAAGGAGAGAGAAGAGAGAGAACCGAGTGAAAGGGGAGAGAAGAGAGAGAAAGAAAAGAAAAAATGAAGGAAAATGGGTCTCAAAACCCTTATATACTCCCTCCTGACCCGACCCAAGATCCTGGGTTGAACCGACCCAACCCACTTCAAAGGCCCAACGCGCGCCTTCTCACCCAAAGCCCAGATTTGCTTCCCTTTTATTTTCTGCACCCCCATAATACTGTTGCACCCCCCTTTGCATTCATTCATTTTTTCTCTCATTTTTGCTTATTTCTTTCATGCGTTTTTTCTAATCACATTTTATTTTGCTGCATCATATATCGTTTAGTTCGCTCTTTTACTTTCTTTTGCATTTTTATTTTAATTTTAAGCATTCTTAATTATTAGTTTGTATATTAGGCTTAAATATAAATAATTCATGCATTTTAGTTTAATTTTCTAGCTTTACACATTTTTAATTTAGTTCGTAGTTTACAACACGGAACTTAGAATTAGGCTAAACTATAAATCATTTATTTCCGTCGTTTACTTTCCGCAGACTATAGCATGTATCATAGGCTTTAATGTAATAGTTGTAGGTGCATGTGTGCGTGTGTGGGTGTATGCCTTACCTTTTATGCTTCTAGCTTAGGTTAAGGGTGTTTGTGGTGATCCAATGTCGCCACAAAGTACCCACGCTTTTATCTTCGTGCTCTGATAGTTTCATTTAGTCAAATATTCAAAACAACAAAAAACATGAAAATAACCACAAAAATCACAAAAACATTTTCTTAACAAACCTTGATCCGAGATCAGGTGATCCGTTACTTTTTAGTTTATTTTCTTAAATCAAACATTAATCAATTTAATTCCACTTCAAACAAATTTTCTTCAATATCAAAAAACACAAACCAATTCTCATTTGCCACTTGGCTTTTTCATCTTAAAACTTTTTCAAAACTAATAAAAAACACAAAAACAAATCAAACGTCAATTTAAACCCCGAACTACGAGGATTTGATCCCTCACGGGTACGTAGGCAAAGGACACCCGTCCTTCCAAATCAATAAAACACGTAGATAAATAGGTCTTTTTTTTTTCCTTTATCACTTTAAGCTCTTTTTTCTCTTTATGATTTCAAATTCCATTTTTTTTGAACAAGCAAGTTTATAGCACAATTAATTAAATAAAACCAAGAGGTTCCCGTAGAGTACTACGGACGTAAAGGGTGCTAACACCTTCCCTTTATGTAACTAACCCCCGAACCCTAAATCTTTTCAAAGGGGTGTTTTGAACTTTTTTCCCCTTTTCTCTTAAAAATCAAATGTTCAGTCGTGAAACAAATTAGCGAGTCAAAAGCTAATCAAATAGCCTTGACCTCCAAAAAATGACGCGACACCCCGCTATTATAGGTCAGCACCCTATAATAGCACTTTTAAAACGCTATTAAAATAGCATTGCTTCAATAGCGCTTTCAGAAAAGCGCTAATAAAGCCTTAATATTTGCTATTTTAAAACCGAATTTTCTTAGCGCTAATAAAAGTCCATATTTTTTTTTATTTTTTCACATTAAATCTACAACCAAAAGCATCATAATAAGTTACTGACCAGACAAAAAATATATATACGAGATCAGAAACACTAGGAATCCATTAATAGAAATAAACAATAATATGTTGATCACAAATTTAATTACATATACTATTTTACTTTACTGCCTATACTAATAATAATTCAAAGATAAAACAAACTACTACCACTATTCAAAGTAAAACAAAATTGTTTACATTGCAGGCATAAGAGAATCTTTGTTTCTTGAGGAGGGGCACATAATGGAAAATAAATTAAAATCTCCTCATGCAATTGGGATACAATGCAAGTGAGAAATCAAATCCAAATGAAACAATAATCAAATCATTATCATGAAAACTAGTAAGCCATAGATGAAAATCATAAAAATGAATAGTCAATAACAATGGCAAATCTTACTAAAACCAGATCAGTCATATAAGGCAAGAATAGATATTGAAGCATATGTACAAATTATCTAACATCATGCTCACTGTGAATCACGTATTAGAATTTAATACAACTATGATTACTATCAAGGCCAAAAGTATTAGAGTTAGAGCAACAAATAAGAAAACTAAATTTAAACACATCCAATCTAGCCATTCACTAAAGCTACATAAGTTAAAGTAGCCAATGACTTGACTGAATCGATACCTCAACGCCTAATACAATTGATTCTCACAGAATATAACAATATCAGAAAGAATAAAAATGGCATCATATCAGATCCGTCATAAGGTTAACAATTTTCTTTTATACCCTGATTTCCTGAATTTCAAACAGCCCATTTTTATTTTCCCTAACTATGACTCTTAAACTTAATACCACCACCTGCATATCAAAATTAACTACCACTATGCTAAAAAGAGGGATGTTTACCTAGTATTAAAGACTCTTGAAACAAACGTGATACTTGAAGGAATGTCCATTTCCTTCCTCTTATCCTTCATGTTAGTAGGTGTTCTACTTACATAAATAACCACTTCCTCCCCTTTCCCTTTGCTTTTTATGGGTGGACTTCTGGTAGGCATAACCACAACCTTCCCTTTATCATTCCTTTTGTTTGAAAACGGTCTTGAGACGTAGATTAAAGAAACACAACCACATGTCCCTTAGGTCCCCTGTTTCATTTTCGCCCCATTCACAGTCAGTGTCACACTTGTTTAATTAATGTCACATATACTATTACTACTGCTGTAATTATTGTTATTATTATTATTTCCTATAGTCATGTTATATAGAATGATCACTGTGTTAGCTAGCTCGTTTCAGGGACATTCATGTGTGTGTTTATCTACTTTTCATGAATGGTTGTGGTTGGAGTATAATGTAGTATATAGGGTATCTGTCTAGGCTATTTGGGCAGTAATACTATTATAATAAGAAGAATAATTGAAACAAAATAAAGTAGAGATGACTAAAGAAGGCCAAGCATACCTAGTTTGTTGATGTAAAGGGTAAGTCACTATAATTCAGTCTATGAACATGTAACCAAAGAAAAGGGGAACCTTTGCGAGCAATTTGTCCCTTAGGTCCCCTGTTTGCAATTTGTGCTTCTGCTCGTGCCGCCTCAATGTTTGCTTTAAAGTGTCCCTCCACGTTCACCGTATTGCACCGATCCAGCGGTGGAGCTTGCCATCACATGTCGACGGGTGTCGGGCGGCTGAACATCAAACACAAACCCACCTCATAAATCAAACCAGAACACAAAACCACAAACTTTGAAAAACACAACATTAAACATCGCAAATACAAGCAAACCCATCTCAAAAATCAAACAAAAACACAAAAAAGCTAATTTTTCGCAAGAAAACTCAGTTTAAAAGGGAAAAGCAAAGTGAGTTTGATAATGAAACGAAATGAGTTCAAACTACACAAAAAATACATACACAACAGAAGGCTAAAGTTGGAAATTTCATACTTTGAACAAATCTTAGGGATGAATGGCTTCAATCGATTCTGGGTGTAATCAAATCTTAGGGTTTCAATTGATTGCCATGAGAGATGGACAAGATAGAGATGGGTTCAAAGAGACCATGAAGGGTTATGGATAGAGATATAGATGAAGGGTTCAATCGGTAGATTTGACGGAGTGGCGTTGGTGAGATTGACGGAGCTGAGTGAGACGGCGGTGGATGAGTGGGTTCGACGGTGACGGTGGTGGTGGTGGTGAGAAGTTAGAGAAGAGTTTTTGTGACTGAATGAGTGGGTTTGGTGAGAGAAGTGTTTTGTGCGCGTATATAGAATCTTATGCGCCTTTTTTCTTTTATTTTCATAAAGCCAAACATTAGCGTTTGTAAAAACGCTATCTATACCCCCTCCAACTATAGCGTTTTCTGAAAAGCGCTATTAGTGTAAACCAGAATAATAGCGTTTGCAAAAAAGCGCTATCTAGTCCAATTTTTAACAAGTTTTTCTTAGCGCTTTCCGAAAAGTGCTATAACAGGTCTATGGGCTGCATTTTTAATAGCATTTTTACAGAAGCGCTATTGAAATTGTGCTATTAAAGGCCAAAATTGTAGTAGTGACCCCTTTAAATAAAGAATAATGGGGGCAATAGTGGGGGTAAACTAAATTCCTTTATTAAAAAAAATTAAGAACTAGTGGGGGCATTATATCTGATGACATTCCAGTAATCAGAAATAGTTATGAAATCATCGTACAAGATGTTATGGAACCTTATAAAGAGGTAAGAAAGCAAGAATTGCTAAAGAGTATGGACCTTATGGTTTATACATTGAAAGAAGATCCATTAAGCCTTAAAGAAGCTATATTCTCATTGAATGTTGAATTATGGCAAGAAGCAATAAACAATGAAATGAACTTTCTAGAGTCTAACAAAACATGACACTTGGTTGACTTGCCTCATAGTTGCAAAATCAATCGATTGTATTTGGATTTTGGAAAAGGAAACTAAAACCTGATGGGACGATTGATGAATACAAGACTCTTCTTGTAATCAAAGGTTTTAAATAAAGAGAAAAATATAGACTTCTTCGACATTCATTCACCAATCATTAGAATCATATCCATAAGAATACTAGTCTCTTTAGCCGGTGTTCATAACTCGATAGTACTCCAAATGGATGTGAGAGTTGCCTTTTTTTATGGTGAACTAGAAGAAGAAATCTATATGGAACAACCAGAAAGTTTTGTGATTCATGGACAAGAAAACAAAGTATGTAAGTTAGATAATTCTTTGTATGGCCTAAATAAACTCCTGAGGAATGACATGAAAAATTGGCATTCTAATGCTATCAAATGAGTATAAAGTCAATGAAAGTGACAAATAATATTTGCACGATCATATGTCTCTATGAAGACGACTTGCTCATATTTGATTTAAAGATTCATGTTATGAATTATGTGAAATCATTGTTTATCAACGACATTGATAAGAAAGACCAAGACAAAGTTGAAGTAATTCTTGGTTTCAAGATTACTAGATCAGAAAAGATAACTTTTTTGATAAATCTCACAAAGTTGAGAAGATCTTAAGGAAATGTAATTATTTGACCGTAAACTTGCAATCATATATTCTGATCCAAGTGCAAGAACACTTGAGATGGAGTTAGAAAAATAGAATATGCGAGCATCATTGGCAGTACTTAGGTATGCCACTGAATGTATTAGACCCGACAGTGTCGATGTCTTGAAACTCTTGTGCAAGTTTACTAGTAAACGAATGAGAAGCATTGTGTTGTTATAGAAAGAGTCATGAGGTGCCTTAAGAAGGATATGACTCTAGGATTACTTCATGAGGAGTAACCTATTGCACTTAAATGGTACAAGATATAAAATAGAACATCCTTCAGATGAGTATTTAGCTACCAGTGACTGCACATTGAGCATCACTAGAGGAGTTGTTTGTTAAAACAAATGATATAGACTCAGTCCACTATGGAATGTATCTGGGATGAGAACACTAGAGAAAACTAGTGAAGAAACAAGTTGATAAGATGCTTGCTAGCTGAGAACCCTTAGTGGGTGAAACCGTTGTCCGAAGTGTTAATTTATTGTGATAGTCTGCAGCTATTACAAAATTGAGAATCGTTACCACAATGATGAGAGACGATAATTAAGGTACGAACACAGAATAATTAGAGAGCTCTAAAAGTAACAGTTAAAGTATATCGTGCACGTACTGATGAAGAATTAGCCAATCCTTTGACGAAAGGAATTACTAGAAAGAAAGTCTAAACACATCCAATAGGATGGGAATAATGCCCAAAGGTCACAAGTGATGGTAACCTGACCTACATGACTGGAGATCCCAAGAAATAGGTTTAATGGGTACTAACAAGTCATGAGTGATAGAACATGCTATGAGAAAAATTAAGAAAGCATGAATCCTGCAGCGACATGAGGATGAGATAATAGAAACTCTTAATGAGATCTATACTCTATGTTGAGTGGAGTACATAGCTACAGGAGTACTCTTGATATACTCACCTATACGAATGTGGAATGAGGCCGGTTCCTATGGTATTCGGGGCAGAATACCTAGAGCGTTCATTAAAACTAGGATAGATGTGCAGGGTCATAAACCCACAGGATTTTAGAATACACCTTATGAAAAGGTTTGTGTGCGGGTTCTATGTCTGAGATAGAGTTCAATGCTGTAAGCAACTCTTGTAAATCGGAATATTATCCGCTATGCAAAGGTTCAAGTTGAAGGCGACACCTTTGTTTATTAGCAACCTTATAGAAAAGTTTTGACGTTATTATTGAAACCATTTTTTAAATTCAAGTGGGGGATTGTTGGAACATTAGTGTGATGTTGGAAAATAAATTGGAAGATTAAACACCAAGTAATTATACTTTGATCTAATGTTGTGTGAATTGAAAAAAAATAGAGTGTGGGGGTCCCACATAAAATAGAACCACAAATTAGTAGTGTTTAAACTGTGGTTTTTAATTTTAAATACTTGATAATGATAAAAATAATAGTAATTATTATTTTTGTTCGTGAATATCACTTCCCATAAATTTAGCTTATGGTGGTTGTGATAAGAATAAGAATTTAATTAAATTTCTTATATTTTCTTCATTCAAATCCAATAGTTTGTTTCCTCCACTTTTGTGGATTTGTTTATTTTGATCATATCCACAAATGTTGTTGAACTGATTAATGGATAAACTTCATTTTAATCTTATCCATTAGAGTAACCATTGTCGCAATTTTTGCTAAATAGTTACAGAATCTCTATATAAATAGAGGACTCAACTCAGTTCAAAAAACACACCAAAGGGTTTCATTGAGTTGTCGGGAACTCTTTCTCTCTTCTCCCTTTCTTGACTTGTGTTGACGAGTCTTTCTTCTCTTCATCTCCTCTTTTTTTTCTTCTGTCCCTTCGGAATCAAGAGTGTTCTTAAGACCATAGTCCCTTTTCGGTTTAGTGTCCCTTCGGAATTAAGAATGGTCTTAAGTTTATAGTCCCTTCGATATTTTTATGTCCTTCGGAATAAATAATAATTTAAGATCATAGTCCCTTTTTCAGTATAATGTCCCTTCAAATTATGAATGATCTTAAAATATATTCTTCTTCGATTCTTGAAGAAGTTAGACGTTAGAATGGTGTAAAACCATATTTGAGTGATCATAGTATCATAGTTGGAGAAATTAATAATTAGAATGGTTCTAACACCATATTTGAGTGGTCCCAACACCATAATAGAATGGTAACAGTACCATATTAAAGTGGTTTTAGTATTAAAAGAATGATCTTGGTACCATATTGGAGGTGTAATTCTCGAACGGTTTTCTACAGTGCAGTAGTTAATTGAACAGTTGTAGCTGGACTTGTTTTATCCTGGAGGCGGCGTGGTTGATAGTTTGTCTTGCACAATTTTAGACAGTGCCACGAAACGTCCTAAAGAGAGCGACCTGGTCGTGACTCGACCTAGTAATAACTTCGGTAGATAATAGAATTTGGAAATCCAAATACAACAGTTTGAAAATCCAAAAACAACAGTTACTTAGTTAGGGTTAATGTGTCGGACGAGTTCTTCACTATGGCATCTGATTTTCTTCAATTTAGGATTGGATCGACCCCTTTAAAGTATCTTCGAATGCCTATAGAAGCTAATCACCGGAAGGTGACTACTTTACAAATGTTGACGTTCTTATGAGAATATGTTTTTCAGTCTTGCGGGCATGATTGTGTTGTTCTTAGTGCAACTCCAATTTTCTATCTCTTGTTTACGAAGATTCTAGTTAAGGTTTGGAAGGTGGTCGTGAAACTTCATAGGGAGTTTGTTCGGGGATAATTGATGAAGAAAATGAGCACTAGTTGAGTTAAATAGGGGAACATTTGTAAACCCGAGAGGGAGGAAGAGCTAGGAGTGAGAGATCTCCACATGGTGAACCAACCTTGAGCAGAAAAGAATTGAAACACTTAAGGGAAAAGAATCGTAGTTACAAAATATTGTACTGAGCCTAATTTTGTTTACAACTCTTTGAGTCTTTGTAAACAAATTTACTTGTATTAGAATTTCCTATAATTTGAGGCAAAGGAAATCTAGAACTACTTGCCGTAGTGAAAGATGTAATTAGGTAGATTATAGCAAAAAATCCTTCAAGTGTAAGAGGACTAAAAGTAGATTCAGATAGCGAGGTGAAACAAGATAACTCTTGTTTTTCTTTATTCTTACCTTCCATAAAAAGGTAAATCAATAATATTGGCTGATTCAAAATAAAATAAAATCAATTGACAATCAAATTGTGATCAATTCAACTACATCATTAACCAGAACTTTACGATCTTCAATGTGATCTAAATTAACCATATAAACTGAATTAATCACAATTTAACATGTAACTAAGTTATTTCATTTACTAAATTGGTCGCTATATCGGTAGCTAATATCTAAAATGGCTTAACAACTTTTTTAATAATTAATCGATAAATTGGTTGCTATACAGAGACTAAATTATTTCAATTGGTAAATTGGTATCTAAACTGATTTTTTTTAATATGTTTGCATGACATAACACACACAAGTTGTAAAATCTCAATGTTTCAATACATAATGGAATACAAAATGAAGATTCATACACAAACAATACATATATAATTCACATTCCACGACATGAACAAGCAACTAGATTTCAAACATAGCTCTTAATGGAAGAACTATAACCACTCAAAACATCATAGTACCTAGACCACAACATAACACCACCATATTTAGTAGAACCCTTTATAGCTGGAAGCACAATGGAAGTAAGATTACCAACAGGTATATATCCACTCCCTGCTGCCTCTAGAGAAGCCGGTAGCCCCAAAAATATCTTCTTGACAGGTATATCTAATGTCCATTGCTTCCATGCTTGTTCGAAATTGTTAAATTCATCAGAATTGTATTGACAAGAAGGGTTATTGTAGAATTGTACCCAAACATAATCAAAAAGTCCTGTTGTAAGTGCATTTCCTAACCAAGCGTCAGGAAATGGACACTGAGGAGCTGCAGTTATGTAAACTTTGTTGCCATTATACCCTTTAAGATACCTTGCAAGGTCGCCCCAATGTTGGTTTGACGAACCTCCTTCGATATCGAAGTCAATGCCATCAAGAACAGCAGGACCGAGAGGGCGAGACGAAGAGTTTCCGCCTAGGAAGTTATCCCAAAGGTAAGTGGCTACAAGGCTTGCTTCTTGAGTGGATTCAAGTGGGTAGCTACCTTTATCTCCTCTCAAAGAGAGCAATACTTTGATTCCTTTGGATTGACAGAATTTGATGTCAGAGGATAGGGCAATGCATCCATTAGTACCCTGTGGATTACAATGACCAGCTAGGTTAATCATGGGATTTTGGGTTGGGATAAAGGTTGGTAAGAATGCTATGATCACATATTCGTAGTTTCTTGTAGCACAAGTTTCGGCTAATGAACCTTCATTACCATTTTGGCCCCAATAGATCACAATTTTGCCAGCATTTGAACAATTTGCTAATGCTAACATGACTAATGAGAGGGTTAAGATTGAGAATAGAAATTTTAGTGCCATTGCTGGTTTGGAATAAATCTTAGTGGAGATATGTGGCTTTTATAAAGTTCATATGTCACAAACCCCTTTAAAACTTTGGAGTTTTCCTCATAAAAACGTGGCTTGGCAGTCACTTTATGAGGCTAATTTTATGTAAAATATTATAATCAAATTCTGACTTCATGTATGCAACTTACTAATTTACCAATCAATTGGCATTATTTCTCACATATGATACAATACAATTGAAATAGCAGTCTAATATGGAAAACTAGACATAAGTGAAGTGATTATGGTATCAAGGAGTTTTTTACTTTATTTATATGAGAGTTTATTCATATCATGGACTTGATTAATTGATATATTACTAGTTACCTTTTTTTCCCCTTCCCATCTCATTAAAATGAGACATAAGACATACAAAATAACGATCAAAAGAAGGGATTTGTCTTAAAGTGTCATCCTATAAAAATAAAAACTAAGCAGAGATTACTCTTTTGTTTAAGCTATATAATGGATCTGACTTTTTAAATTGATAACGTACATGCATAATAAATTGTAGGTGAAGGAAATTCTAGTTGCAATTTCTGGTTCATATAATTTATTTATTAAAGAATCTTTTCTTGTCTTTAGATTAAAAAAATGGTTTCACTACAAAAAATAAAATTAAAAAAGGGTCATGTTAACTTGTGTCCGTAGCGCACAAGTTAAGGAGCTTAAAATGGAAATTAAAAATAAATTTTATATTGAAAGTATAACTTTTGCAACTTTTAAGACATTGAATGCACAAGTTCCGAAAAAAAACCTTCTACATTTGATTTCTTAACTTAAGCCACAAGGGTACAAGTTAGCATTTCCCTTAAACAGAATGGTTTTGTGACCTGGACTCCGAAAATTGAATTTTACTCGGTAGAAAGATTCAAAATCAATTTCCTGGACTCCAAGGTTTATCTCCTCCAAAACCAAATCATTATATTTTGAAACTTGAATCCAATAAATGAAAAACTTCAGTTCTAATATCATCCCTTAATTAAAATCATATTACTTTCAATTGGATTCTTATAAAATAAATTGGCAGTTAGCACTGATGGAACCGACTTTATATATATTAATTAGTTTGACTTTTAGCAGTTGACTTTAGTATCGGTTAGGCCGACTCTGATTGATTTCGTTGACCTTTATAATGTTTTTTTTTGCATCGGTGGCGTCGACTCTACACAATTTGGTTGACTGTTATGAAGTTGACTTTAGCGTTAGCCAGACAACTCTAAAATATTTAGTTAGCGTCGATTGGCCTCACTCTACATGATTTGGTTGACTTTAACGTTGGATTTATTAGCCTCAACTAAGTGTAAAGTGAGGTTTAAACTCGGCCAAACCGACACCATATTAGTCTCGGATGCCCGGAAACCAATGCTATCCATTAGCTTCAACCTTTTTAGCTTAAGCTCGACCCCAACGCTAATCCAATGCTAAATCTCTGTTAGCGTCTGTTTTAACCCTTTTAGTGTGGGTTTTGAGCCGACGATAAAATGTAGCTTTCTTGCGGTGGAAAATTACTTTATACCTAATCGATGAGTTGTGTGCACATCCATGTTTTACTTATAATAAGAGTCAGCAGTTACTTGTAACTCTGTTGATTTTGGTTGAACCTTGCTATTACTTGATGTGTAAGATTCGTGGAAGTGATCCCATTTTTCTATTTCAAATGATAATTACCTGGCCAAAATAAGCCTACCTATGACAAAATGAGTGCTCATTTGCAATCCCTTTGCGCTAGAAATAAATTTTTTTCTTGTTTTAAAATTGTAACCCTTAACTAATAAATTAAAAAGGATCTTGCTAATGAACGCCCTTATAGCATTCTTTAAGGATTCTAAATTAAGAAACTATTCATTGAAAAAGTCTAATGCTTCAATTTTCGATGCATTGAAAGCACAAGTTTCCATAAAATCTTAATATCTAAAGTTTTTAAAGAGTGTCTCAAAGGTACTAGTTAGCATTTTCTAAATAAAAATGAATGTTATATGCTCTTGTCTAAGTATAGGAGAACACTAATTTTTAATTTGGGTTTTGTTAAGTTGGAGAGGGTATGCTTTTGTGAAAAGAAAAATCAATGACACGACAAGTATTTCAATTAGATGTATGAGATGAAAAGAAAAAAAAGTATGAATGTTATCTTGACAAAAAAATAAATCAAAGTAAATTCTAAATAAAAAAGAATAGTTGTCAAGAAATAGAATAACCATTGAAGTTGTGAGTGGAAAGAAAAGAGAATGGATTGGTGTAAATTGTATATAATGAATAAATACTCTCTCATTCTTAGAATTTTATAATCCAAATTATGTTGTGAATCAGATATGTTCTTTGAGAACGAAGATGGTGGTGAGGAGGGTTTGGTGGAGGTGATGTTGGTGGTGAGAACTGTTCTTTGAAGACGAAGGTGGTGGTGGTGATGTTATTGTTGTTGTTGTGGATTTCTCTGCTATTAGAGAGAGAAGGACGAAGAGAATATGAGGGAAGAGAGGAGAAGGATTTATGTGTTGTTCTTGCAGTTGTTGTGTTGTTGCAGAATACAAAAGATGACTGTTTTGTTTTTACTGTTGTTGTGTTTGGCTTATTTTTAAATGAATTTGTTGGGTTGATGATGAACACATTGGACAAATTGATGAACACTATGATGAATTTGCATGTGTTTGTGGTTGTTTGTCGTGACGGAAAGTTGTAGGAGAAGATCGATCGAAAAGAAGGAAAGAGATGGAAGAAGAAAGATAAGATGTAGATGCCTTTTTATTTTTTTTAATTTTGTTTTCTATTTATTTTAATAAATAATGACATGTTAATGTTTTTAAAAAATAATTATTAATTAATAAAAAAAACAGTTGAAAAAAATAATAAATGAAAAAGAATTATAAATGCTAAGTAATCATGCCACGTCATCAAAATTGCACAATCAGCGTGCCACATCAGCATTTTTGTCTAGTCAGATGGTCTCAGGGTCTAAAACAAAATAACCTTCATATTACAGGGTTCGAATCTAATTTTTTTTTTACATGGGAAAAACCAGAATTCACTAATATTACAGGGGGTAAACATATTAACCCTTGATTCATTGATGATTATGAGATTTGATTTTCAATTTGCATTTCATGAATCATGAAAACTTGAAATGATTTAATCTAGGGTTAATGGTGCTTTACCCCTGTAATATAGGTCATTTATGGTTTTTTCCCCTGTAATTTCTTTTTGATTTACCCTCCTGTAAAAAAAAAGTAAAAAAATTTTGTTTTGGAATACCCCCTAATAGGTCATTCAAAAACAATTTTTTTTTTGCAGAAATTTTTGTATTTGAATGATCTATAAGGGGGTATTCCAAAACAATTTTTTTTATAGGAGGATAAATAAAAAAAAATTACATGGGGGAAAACCGGAAATGACCTATATTACAGGGAGTAAAGCACTATTAACCCTTTAATCTAAAACTTTTGATTGTTAACAAACTTTAAATGATTTATTCAATATAGATGTTTGAACTTGTTATGTAATCAATTTTTTGTTAGGAGTTTTGTTTTAATACTGATAAAGTTTTAAGTTGGGGAGAGTTGATATGTGTTAATTTTACATAAATTTAATTTTATATTAGGGCACTAATAACTCGTTATTCAATAAATCTCATGAAAGTCCCCCAATAAAATGTAAATATTATATATATATATAGAGATAAATTTCAATTATTTTCATAATCAATATGACCTATTTCTCTTGTACTTTTAGGTTTTAAATATCAAAGGATACTTGGCGTGACAAATATTAAAGATTGTGAGTATAAGGTTATTCGTTGAGCGAACCAAAAGCGAAGAACCACGACGAAGTAAGGTGGAAAAGGGAAGAAATATTTGCTAAGGGAGCATTGGTGAGATACAAGGAAATAACCATAAAGAATTGAAGGTGCTTGTGAAAGAGAAGTTCTCTAGAGAGCAACACTCCGATTAGAGAATTTATGTCAATTTAGCGACATCACGTATGAGTTGTCAATTACCTTCCTTTGAAGAAACCTCCTTTCCCTAAGAATGAATTAATTCTCTCATCGAAATTCCAGTTTTCTAAGATCTATAAATACAAGCTCATATCACATTTTTCATCATCCTATCATATTTTATAGAAAGGAACGCATGGAGAGAGAGCTCAAAGTGATATTAACAAGGTGGAGGAATTTGTATCGTGGATCTTCAAGTCATGGATTCTACTTCATATTCTCTTCATCTCAGTTTGGATTGGTTTTCAGTAAAAAAAAAGTCTGAATTCATGAAATCTTCATCGATTTGGTATAGATCGGTTTTTACTATTTTATACTCAATCATCCGTGAAATCCTTGAAGCTCTTCACTCGAACTCTTCGATGCTCCTTCCGACAATTGGACCCCCTTGAACACAAGAACTTTAGAAAGAACCCTCAATACCCTTGGAGGTGGAATGAAATTACTCGATTCACTTTAGATCCTTGATTCCCAATCAATATCCTTGAAAGCAATCAAATTACAATCCATATAACACCTTACCAATCTATAACTCAAAGGACCACAATGATTTTTAGAAAAAGTGTTTAATCTTAAGAACAAATGGACAATGAACTTTGGAGACCCTAGAGAGAATAAATGCAAATGATTTAATAGTTTAGGTTTTATGAGGAAGAGGGTATATATAAAAAGGGAGATACGTGCAATATTTCGGCTAAAAACAACATAGTGAATCGATTTACTTAATGTGCGAATCGACTTAGACAACAAAAAGACAAGCAAGATGAACTATGAAGATTGATACGTACCAAACCAAATTTGAGTTATAGATTGGTAACACCCCCTAGAATTATAGAAGCACATAATACCCTTCTTAGTTACAAGGCCCAATTGTTTGATCCAAAGCCAAAGCAGGTCCTTGTTGATAATCCACTTGATCTCAACCATAACATCAAGCATAAATTCACCATCTCTACTCCTTTTGTCCTTCATTTGGGTTCCATAAGGATAAAAAAATATAACGTAAATCCTCAGCTAACCTTTTAACCAGTTTCATTGAAATCAGCCTCTTCGTCGAAGGAGATAGAAAAACACCTATCACATCAGAAACTAACGTGTTGGCTCCAAAATGAGCTACACCATCACGAAAGGAACACCCTATTCTCACTATCAAACAAATTTATGGTCTGACCTCTTCTAGATGTCTTATCAGATTTATATCATTTTAAGTGAAACACATTCCAAAAATAAAATGGTTTATGGCATTGAAATTTTTTTATTTGATTATAAAATTGAAATTTTTTAATTTTGATAGTAAATTATCATATAATCGGTATTTTTTATTTTTTATAGTAAAGTATAATAAATTTTGTATTTTTGGGATAAACATAAAAAATAATCTAAAGCGAATATTCTATCTCATTCATAGCACGAACAACTACACAAACCCTTCGCTACTTCTGTTTTCCACTTCTTTGCACAAAGCACTCATTCGTGTTAAGTTCAAGAACTATCTCTATGGATCCAAATAATGTGAGTAAGGTTAATAGTACCTATATACCAAATGATTTTGTTTTCTCAATTTTCTCTAAACTTCCTGTTAAATCTCTAAGACGCTTTTCTTGTGTTCGCAAATCATGGACTCGTCTATTAGAAAACCGTAATTTCATCAACATGTTTTGCAAAAATCTCGATTCTAGATCTCATTCACTCGATGATGATATTTGCGTCATTCTAAACCAGGTTGTACTAGATCCTTTTCACTATACATTTTATTTACTTTCTGGTGACAAGTTTGAGAATAAAGTGAAATTGGATTTGCCACCTCCATTTCATATTCAACGTAATTGTGTTAGTGTTATTCGAATTTTAGGTTCGGCTACTAATGGAATTATTTGTATCTACAACTGTGATAATCATACAATAGCAGTATTGTGGAATCCTGCTACTCAGGAAGTTATGGTCATTCCTCCCAGCCTTGCTGAATTTAAGCGTGAGTTTATCACTAAAGTTACTCTTCATGGATTCGGATATGATCATGTTAGAGATGACTATAGTGTAATTCAACATGTATGTTATACTAAATTTAATGAACATCGTTTAGATGATGTTATACCTCACTCCTTTTGGGAGATATATAGTCTAAAAAATAGCTGCTGGAGGAAAATCGATTTTGATATGTCGACCCGTAATTGGATTTATAATAGTGATTGTTACTTGAATGGGATGTGTCATTGGTGGGATAAAAATAATAATTTGGTGTCATTTAACTTGTGCAATGAAGAGTACTTTATTACACCATCTCCCTTTGAAGATGTGCATGATACTTTAGATATTCACTTGATAGCGTTAAATGGGCATGTTGCTATGATATCTTATTCTAGAAAGGCAATATCTTTCCAAATATCAATTTTGGGTGAATTTGGTGTTAAGGAATCTTGGATTAAACTCTTCTATTTTCAATGCTTGTCTTGCATTGAACAATCTATCGGGGCAGGGGAGAAGGGAAATATATTCTTTACAAAAAAAGATGGTCAACTAGTTTGTTTTGATTTAACTACTGGGATGGTTGAGGAGATTGGTCTTAAAGGAGAAATTTTATGGAGCCAGACGGTGATTTACAAGAAAAACCTTCAATTGATTGGAGAAATAGACAAGTAACTTTCTTTTCCATGTCATGCATGAAGTTTTCACACTTCAGGTTTATGAGTCAAGTTCTTATATGAAAATCGGATTTATCATTTTTATTTTAATGCTTTATTCTCTATATATGACTTGTTTTTTCAAGTTTTTGTTTCACTTGTATGAACAACCTCTTCTATTTATTTCGTTATAATCAGTTTGAACATCAATCTTCTTGTGCATTTGCAGTTCAATAGGCAAGAAAAGAATTTTTATCTTTACAGAAAGTGATGATATATAACACACATGTCTTTTCCTTTGTATGTTTGTAGTAAACAATATTATATGTTTTGATTTCTCTGGCCATAATGATGACATATATGTTGGCAAACTTTAATTTTGTAAACATATTAAGTTTAACTATTGTAATAGATGTTGTTTTATATGATGTTTATCTATTCTATAAAACAAACAATGGTGTAATTATATCCAACTTTATCGATGTTTTAATTAACATATTATTCTTGATAATAATATGGCATAAGGAGTTTTGATAAATTTTATATAAAACCACTTGCTAAGATTAAGAACCAATGATGTGTAGCAGAAACCTCCATTTGTTTATTGTATCCAATTTGAAATATGATTGCAATGAAAGATGTGATATGAGTTTTGAAGTTTTTTTTGTTGTTTTAGAAATTAATGTGATCTTTGCAGTTGCATATTCTATATTCTGCGACTTTTTTTGGGGCATATCTTGTTATTTGAATTGCAAATATTTAGTAATGTGGTAATTTTTTTATGTCATGGTTTTGTTCTTTATTGATGATATTTTTAATTCTCTTCATGCATGTGGTCTTTTTTCTGATCATTTGATGGTTGTGTATTGAGCGAACATAAAAACAAAGGTTGATTAGGACCAAACGAACATTTCTTTTCAATCATAATTCTTTTCAACATATCAATTAATTTTGTAATTCTTTGATTATAAGAAATAAATTTGTAATTCTGATATGTACCTTACCCAATGATTGCTTTCACTATTCTTGATAAATTATATTTGTAATATTTGCTTTCACTATTATTGTGTTCACAAATTATGAACTCATCTATTTGAAAACTGTAATTTAATTATCATTGTCTGGAACAATCTCATTTTCAAATCATATTCTGATTTTAATGGAATTCATTGTATCTATGATTGTGATAATCATACAACAGCTTTACTATGAATTCCTACTACTTGATAAATTAAGGCCATTCCTCATAGTCTTGTTGATTAAGCATCGTAAGAAATTAACACATAATCACACATACCTGAACACCATAAATGCATCGACGCAATATGAGGAGATTAGGCAAGAAAGAAACGTACACATTAGGATAATCCTAACTGTAATGGCAATACAAGCTCTCACAAGGGTAGAGTTATGTCAAGAATCCTAGGAGAGAACACGACAATTGTAACGCCCTATTTATTTATCTGATTATTTTAGTTGAGTTTAGAGTCTTTTATATGATTTATGTTGAATTATGTTGATTTATGTTGATAAGTGACACGTTGTGTGTAATAATATTTTATTAAGTGGCTTTATATTATTATTTAGTAGAATATGTTGGAAATTAGAATAAATAGACTTGGAGGGGCTGATTTGGAATTAATTAGAAATAGGTGGAGTTAATTAGAAAATCTGTTGAGTATATAAAGAAAAATAAGAGCCAGACAAATTAGGTTTTACAGAAGTCTTTGGGAGAAAG
>Ga0315915_1003800_pt1 | contig 19132 bp, 12 predicted proteins | sample MpolbnodulesMG_FD_207738 | JGI IMG/M metagenome (GOLD analysis project Ga0315915, IMG submission 207738) | Medicago polymorpha root nodule microbial communities from Los Angeles, California, United States - branched nodules | ecosystem: Host-associated > Plants > Roots > Nodule | place: USA...
TTAACGTTACACGTCACCTCCGTTAACAGACCAACTTAACGGAGGGACTGATTTGATTGACATTTTGTAAATTCAGGGACTAAATAGCTATTTCGCAAAATTCAGGGACGAATTTAGCTGATGTGTTAAAATTCAAGGACGAAATTGAGGTATTAGTCTAAAAAAAAAAATAATAAAGACTTCGAGGTTTACCCGTACGAGTTATATGTTTTTAAAGTTACTAACATCACCAAATGTATTTTTTTGTTGTTGTTAAATATGCTCTCCGACCCTAAAAAAGTATCAATTTTCATTAATACTAGCATGTTGCATTACATCGAAATAAGAAACATATTATGTTGAGCATGAGTTGTATTGGGATTGAGGCTATTATGTTTCGGTTTGGTTTGGATATTAAAATAAAAACCGCAAATTGAACCAAACTTTGTAGTTGAGTAAAAAATGGCATGAATTTAGCTGAACTAAAAATAGTTTTTAGCACTTTTGGTTTGGGTTGGTTCGATTGTGCAGTTTTGTATTGTGTTGGTTCGGTTATGAACACCCCTACTGGATGATAGATGTTTCGAGTTTTGTTTGTGGTCATATGGAGTGTAGGGGTTTTGACATTGACTTAGGTATCGACTTTGGTTTTGGAGGTTAATTTTCTTATTGTTATTAGTGTTAGCCCTCAATTAGGAGGTGTATGTATTGGTGTTTTTATGGGTTTATTCTTGTAATCCGCCTATATATGATATCTTTGCTTCGTAGATTTTCTATGTTGATTAATATTTATCTTGTGCAGGGACATGATTATTAATAAATTTTACACTTAAAAAAATAGGTAAAATATCTTATATTTAGGAACACATCAGAAATACCTAAGGAAAAATACTTTCTTGGTGGTGTCATCTCAATGACCCAAAGTAAGATCAAATAGGTGATGGTGTATATAGAACGGAAAACTATTTTTCTACATCCATTACCCATTCTAGATATGAGAAATATAGAAATAATAAGAGTGATGCGATAGATATGCTAAGAAAATGATATGATAGAAAGGAAAAAAAATATAGAGAAAATGTTGTGTTGAATGGATGTAATAAAATAAAAGGTCTACAAATATTCAGGATAATAGAGAAAAAAGAGAGGGGATATTAAACACACCATATGGCATATACCAATAGCCCAGAAGGCTAGCTGCAGAACAAAAACACCTGGAAACTACTCACCACAGGGAAGTTCGGGAAAAGTAGAAAGTTTGACTGACCCATATGCATTATACTACATGTTAAAATACTCACCTTCAAACATGAAATTTAAGAATCATAAGATATATTTAAAGTTTAAATATATCCAACGACTTTTGAATAACATAGAACGAAAATTTGAAGGAAGAAAAAAAAAAGCAAACGTATGAATTCATGATAAAATAGTGGTAGTGGTCAAGAAAGTGTAAACATAATCACAAACAACAAATCAAAATTTCTAAGCAAAATTGCAATGATCAATCTAATAAAATTGAGACTCTAATTAAGATTATAGCTAAGGATTAGAGTTCTTTTGTAAATTGCGACAAAAGTTTACACAAAAAAAATATATAGAGACACAAATGGTCTAGCGACGCAGCTTGTTGCACGCTTGTCTTCTATTCAAATGTAAATAATGGTTTATATATAAAAATTGATTTAAGAGACAAAAAATATATATAATAATATAAAGAAGGAGAAAAAACTTGAAGGATTTTATCTATGTTGATCCCCTTTCTAACCCCGTATTACTAATTAATGATTGAGGTCCATTTGGTTTAAGATTTACAATTAAATGAAAATATCCAAATAGTTAAAAACTATGAAGATGAAAGAGACATCTTACGAAAATGAAAGAGACATTATAGTTTTAGAGAAGACTAAAGTGTGAAATTAAGGAGTATATTTTAATCAAAAGTCTCAAATAAAATTATAGAAATTTTCTGTAATTTTGTCATTTCTCCTCGTGTCACATGGCCATTGTCAAATGGAACTCTTACCTTTGTTCTTTTGGCTCAAAAAGACAGTTAAGACACTTAATGGAAATCACTCGATGCCAAGATCACTCATCTACTTAAAAGTTTAAACTTTAGCAAAAAAACAAACTTAAACTTTTGAATAGAAAAAATAAATTACAATACCAACCTTATTACCGAATGTCGTTATGCTAGATTAAAAATATCTCGAATATTAAACTGTTACGATTTTAAGAAGAATTTGCACTTCGATCACTTTACGATTACTCTAAAAAAACTTTTGCCATAAAATTATATGATTAATCAAACGTATAATCAAAAGATCTGTAGTTCAAATCCTGATAATATGCAACAATATTAATATATATACATAGATAGTTTCGTCATCCATATAATCGTATTTAGTTCAAGAGATAAATATCAATCGAGTTTATACCAAAAAAAAGATCACATATACCATAATTTGTCTCAAGATCTGCGCATAACAAAATTTTATAATGTTTACTCAACTTCATTTGCGTTTATCAAAGTTCACAAGACCAAGGCCATGGCCACATAACTCTATAAGTTCAGGTTCACAGCATTTTTTTTTTACAAAAACAAAACGATATTCATTCATTTAAATCGATAGAGTACATCATTCAACACCGCTAAAATCGTAAAGGATAAATCTGCAAACAAACTTACATCATCTAAGTTAATAGCATCTAACGGTATAATGCCTACAAAAATATATGATAAAATTAAAGTGACCGGAATACTCATGTTTTCGGATCTGCAACGTTGCCGCTCAAATCTTTGGTTGAATAATCGATTTTTCAATATGAGTCAAATGAACACCGCACCAAGACGGAAAATCAAACAACGCCGCAAAAGACGACAAACAACACACCGCCACACTCAGATGACGAAATCACGAAGAAAAAACCTAGATATGTGTGAAAAATCACTTATTAGGATTGAAATAGAGAGAAAAAGATGAAGATGGATGACTTCATGTCAAAAATTGACCAAAAATCACCCCTCAATAAAGAAACTGAAAGAGAAAACCTAGAGAGAACAAATTAGGGCCGACTTGTTGGAGAGAGGAGATATTCACTGCATGTCAATTCTTGCAAAAACAAAAAACACACAATTAAAATTAATTTTAGAGAGAAAAATGATCCATGTTCGTCTCGTAGCAACAACGCTATACTATGTAGTGGTTGTTCTTGGAGAGTTACCTTTGTTCTCAAATGCACAATTAGATCCATACTTTTACGGTGAAACGTGTCCCCGATTGCATTTTATTGTACAGAAAGTTGCATGGAAAGCTTCATTAATAGATCCTCGTATTTTTGCTATTCTTGTTAGCAGAGGTGGAGCCTGAAGTTTAAAGTCCGAGGAACAAATACAAGGAACATAGTATGATTAAAAGAACAATTGTTTAAATATAAAAGGTATATAAGAAACTCTAAACTAGTCTCTTCGGAGACATCCGACAAAATTGAAACGATACAGGGAAGAAACCCTAAACTAAAATTTTCTTGTTTGTTAAATAAATTTATAACTATATTTAGTATGAGAGGCATTAATCAGTATATATATTTAACATACAAAAATAAAAAATAAAATAGTAGTGTATATGTTCTATAGGGTTAAATATGTTTTTAGTCCCTACAAAATTATACATTTTCAAGTTTAGTCCCTCAAAATTCGTTCAATTTTAGTCCTTATTTGCATTTATATGGACTATTTTGAGGACTAAAAGTAATTCGTTTGACTATTCTTATAAAATGCAATATTATGGAGTATTAAACTTACACTTTAAATTTAATAGGGACTAAACTTAAAAGCTCATAATTTTGAAAAAATTAAAAATATATTTAACCATATACTCCCTCCGTCCTAAATTGTATGACTTTTTGGGCATTTCACACATATTAAGAAATGCAATTAATATTGTGTGGAAAAGAGATATTATGGGTTGTTTTACAAAATTATCCTTAATAAATATATTGGAAAGATAAATGAAAAAATTGAAAGAAGAGAGAATAATAAATAATTAAGGTTATAATAGGAAAAGTAACATTAATGTTGCATTGGTATTGTAAAGCGACATATAATTTGAAACAAATTTTTTCCCCTAAAACGACTTACAATTTGGGTCGGAGGGAGTATTTTGTATGTAACTTTGAAATTTATTTTAAAAAGAGAACTTGGAAATGAAAAGTGTATTTCTATGGACACACAAAAAAGACAATCAATTAACCGAACAAATGAGCTCAAGTGGTCAACGAGTTTCACCAAAAGATAAATTGTTCAAGAGAATCTGAGTTTGATTCTTAAGTGAAACAAATCTTGTCCAGTCTTTACTTACCTCCTGATCGGACACTAGATTATCATGACCCATTTACCATAAGAACCGGAGGATTAACACAAAAAATAAATGATATTCACTAGATATATAATTGTGAATAAATGATATATATAATTGTGGTTAATTTCACAATTAATAGCTTCACTTTCATGATTGTTTTGTTCAAGTAAGTCCTCCAAATTAATTTTCAGTTTTGTTTTCTTATTACATGGTTAAAATTTGTGAGATATATAAAAGACATGCTTTTATATAACCATGGTTTTGAATATTTTCACTTGAAAAATCATGCTTACAAACTATTTCAAGAGAACCATAAGCATACTAATGTAATTTTGTGACCTATTGTTGCAACCTATTCTTTAAAAAGAAATTAACTTTTATGCACTTACGGTGTAACTGTTTACATTCACATCTATTCAAATTATGTCAAGTAGATATTTTAAGAACCACGTAAAATAGTGTCCTCTGATTTGATTGAATGTATGTGTAAAAATATTAATTGATGTATAAATTAAATCCTTAAATTAACCCTATAATGTTATTTTTTCTTGATCTATTATTTCACTTCACATTTAAAACTTTATAAAGATTTAGTTTGTCAAGTAGTTTAGTGGTTAGATTCACACATTTTAATTGTGAAGAAGTGAAAAATTTGATGTTCGAACCTTTCCTCTTGCAAATAATATCCTTGGTAGCTATCAACTGAGCTAGACTTACTCTATAAAAAATGTCTACCTTGCTTTAAGATTATGACTAGAAGCATAAGGGATCATTTCGTTAGTCAAATTTGTACACTCTTACAGGGCCGGTCCTAAGATTTTTGGTGTCCTGGGCGAAACAATAAAACTGTGTCCTTTTAATTATTCCACTAGTTTTCTTCTTATATTTTTTTGTTGCAAAAGACTCATTTATAATCAAAGTTTTTTAAAAATAAATTCTCAATATAATTAATCAAACCGAATTAAAAAAAAAAAAATATATATATATATATATATATCTACATAATACTAATTACTAAGTATTCCTAAAAAAAATATTAATTATTAAGTAAAAATAATAATTTTAATGCCCCTTAAATAATGATGTCCTGGACTGCCGCCCCCCACCCAACCTCATGCCACCCCTGCACCCTTATCATAAGTCTATGACTAAAGTTTCAAAGTATATATCATATACGTGTGTGTGTGTGTTGACAGGGATGTGATGCATCGGTTTCGCGAAACAACGCAGAAACCATAGTAAGCTAACAAGAAGCTTTTCCAAATATCAACTCCTCAAGAGGATTGGATGTTGTGAACAAAATCAAGACAAAGGTGGAAAGAGTTTGTCCGGGGTGGCCCGAGCATGGGCGGGCCGTCCAGGATACCAAAGTTTTTAGGGGAACTAAAATAATTAGTTTTACTTAATAGTTAGTAGTACATACTTATTTCTTTTTAACTCGATTTAATTAATTATATTAAAAATATTTTTTAAAGAACCTTATTTATAAATGAATCGTTTGCAACAAAAAAATGTAAGAAAAAAGACATTTGTTTGAATAACTAAAAAGCACACCTTTATTGATTTGTCTAAGAAACCGAAAGTCTTAAAACCAGCCTTGTTGTTCAGACGTTGTTTCTTGTGCTGATATTCTTACCTTTAGCAGTGTGTCTTCGTTTTTGGTATGTTATGTCTCATTCTTTGCAAGTGAAAAATGTGTACTAAAATATTCTTCGTTTTTGGTTCGTCAAAAAATATATTTTGTAATTTTAATTTATTTTGCTTTATCTATATATATCTATTAAATTTGATGCCATATAATTTTCCAATTTTGCCTCTAGGAGGAGCATTTTTGTAATTTCCTAATTGATGAATTCTCTTTGTTGCCACGTCACTATTTTTTGGTATATTTCTCATTTTGCCCCTCACCAATTTTTTTAATTATTTTCTATTTTTATAACTTTTAACTATTTTTCAATTTTCATATTTTTAACTATTTTTCAATTTTTTCTCCCAAATTCAGTTGCTTCTACATTACCGTTGTGGAAGATTAAGGTATCGTTTGACCCGGGTTTTTTTTCAACTTCTCTACATTTTTAAGGAGAAGTTAGGCCAAACACAATATCAATTAAGTACTTACTAAAAAAATACTTTTTTGAATGCATAAAATTGAATTGAATGAGCTTTGGCCAAAAGTTGTCGAATGTTGCTTTAAAAAACTACTTCTCGACAATTTATTTCACAAGCACCTCTTTTCAACTCACGCTGAAAACTTTTTCTTTTATTTTTTAATATTATATTTCAATATGTTTTTTTCTTCCATTTAACTTAATTTTATTTTTTTGAACTGTTCCATTTAATTTTTTAAGGAGGTTCGATTTAATTTTATTATCTTTTTTCAAAGGAATTTTATTATCTTTTTATTACTTATATATTTAATTTCAATATCATTTAATCATCACAACCTCACAAATATTTTTATTCACGCTGTCATTTAATGATACCAAATATTTTTATTTCTTTTCTTCAACCTCACGAATTTATTCACACACATTAACGTTTAGAGCAATATTTTACGTTCATCTGTTTGTTTTTTTGTTACGCTAACCCATATAATTTTTTTTAGTGTTGCTTGGTTGAGTGCTACCTCACTGATTTTTTTAAACTATTTTCCAATTTTTATATTTTTAAATTTTTTTAACTATTTACCAATTTTTTTATTTTTAGCTATTTTCCAATTTTTTCCTCCCAAATTCAGTTGTTTCTACACTGCCGTTGTGGGAGATTAAGATACCGTTTGACCCGGTATTTTTCAACTTCTCTACATTTTTAAGGAGAAGTTAGACCAAATACAACATCAATTAAGTACTTACTAAAAAATATACTTTTTTTAATGCATAAAATTGAATGGAATGAACTTTGGCCAAAAGTTGTTGAATGCTACTTCAAAAACTACTTCTCGACAATTTATTTCACAAGCATCTCTCTTCAAATCACGTGGGAACCTTTTCTTTTATTTTTTAATATTATATTTCAATATATTTTTTTCTTCCATTTAATTTTTTTTATCTGTTCCATTTAATTTTGTTTAAGGAGGTTCCATTTAATTTTATTACCTTTTTTTCAAAGGAATTTTATTATTATCTTTTTATCACTTATATATTTAATTTCAATATCGTTTAATCATCACAAACTATGCATATCTTTTTCTTATTCAAAAAAACTAAACATATCTGTTTCCATGACACCAACAATGTAACAAATATAATATCATATAATATAAATTCTTATATTTTTGAAAGACACCAAAAGTATGGTATTCAAATAACGAAATTTGTCATAGAGGATAATTGATTAGAAAAAACCAACTATTTTGATATTATTTATGTTATTATTTCAGGCTCCTTAAATTTTTTCTCATATTCACATATTTAACAAGTCATTTATATGATGATACAAATTTGTATTCATGTTACACAAAATAAACGTTATTGAGTAAATATAGTATTTGTAAAAAAAAAAATATCTTTTATTTTTTAACATTTTTAGCCTTCAAAAAATATTTTAAACATTTTTTTATTTATTATGTTAATTCATAATAAATTTAAAGTTTTGCCTGCATGAGTTTAGCTCAGTTGATAGGAACAATGCATAAATATATGTCAAGTCCAGGGTTCGAACCCCAAACACCATAAAAAAAAAAAATCAAAGTTTGTAAGGATTAATATGACTTAACTTGAATTATGTAGCTTTGATAGTTGAACATTCACATTTATCAGACTTGTGATTAAGTGAACTCATTGTGTGCTTTTTTGCAATGTATTCATTTGCAGGACATTGTTGCAGCTGGCCGGAAGGGCAATAACATGTGCCTTCAGCTCTGGTTCTCCTGCTTTTCCTTCCAATTCGGTACTAACTCTCTGTCTCTACTTTTGATAACTTATCTTCCTTTTTCAATAGTTATCATATCCAATTCTTCCATCCAAGACTTTTTAATCTATACGGGTTTCAATCAAAGGAATTAATGGATGAATAAAATCAATTGTTATATCATTACTTTCAGTAAATATTGAATCTATTTTGTTATTGCATGTTCAAATCTCATCCAATCAAAAGACCGCAATTGAAAAATCTGATTAGTGCCTTAGAAAGTTGTTCATGAAATTTTTCTGTTGCAAAATCACATGAATAAACAGTTGAAGGGTGACACACATTTTTCAATTTCAATAACTAAATGGAGAGAACATTTTGAATATTCTCCTAATTACTATGAGTGGAAATTTTGAATAAAGAGAACATTTTAGGATAGATTGTGAATAATGTGACTGACTGGTTTAATTTTCATGGCAGAGATATAGTAAAGCTAAATATTTGCTAAGGTTAAATGGCTTATCAAGACAATGAGTGAACCTGATGGGATTCTTCTCAAGATGTGACACGTGGGCAAGTGTATGTTACTAGGATAGTTGCAACCAATCTAACACTCAATGCGAGAACAATTCATAATAATCTAACTGGCTTATCAAGACAATGAGTGACCTGATCGGATCCATAATAATTTTATTCTAGAAATAATGATTATTAGTACTAGATAGATACAGAACAATTCATTATTATTAATTTATGATATTTGGGTTTGGTCCAATAAGTTTCAGTTTCATCCATGGTGCGTAATTGCTTGAATTGTTGAATAACATAGATTAAGTAATTGCAGCAAGAGTTCAATAGGTTTGACCAAATATAGAAAACAAACAAATATAGGGGTACTTGTGGGAAAGTTATTACTCCTTGAGTTCACCATCCTATGGAAGCCTAATAGTGTGTGAGAAAATTTCAAAGGTGGGTATTGTTAATTGAATCATCATTTTATCTTTGTTAACGGTTACCATGTTGAATTGTTTCTAATGTGTTTCATCATATTGTTTTTACAGGGACGCGACGGAGAGGATATAGTTACTCCGGTTAGGCGTTCAAGTAGGATTAGGAGCATTGCCACTTCTCTTGTATAAGCTGTTTTTTATGGCTCTCCTACATAACCTAACCAGCGAATAGCTTTGCTTTTCTGCAATCTGAATGTATCTTTTTCTATTTTCTATTAACAGAAGTGTCTTGTCTTCTGAATCTTCTAGCTTTGCTTATAAAATGTTGAATACCATAAACATATGTAGTTGTTCTGCTCATTTGCATACCTTCTGAAAGTATTTTAAGTTGAGACTTCATAAAAATATTGCATTGAGTTTTAGGGAAGAAAAATTCTAGAAATGTGAGTGTCCATACTCCTACATTATTGTCTTTTTGAGATGAAGGACACCACTATATCATTGAGTTATAGCTAAAACGAAGGTTCGAATTATAGTTCTTACACATTCATAAATGAGTTAATAAAAATAAGAAGGAAACAACACAATTTTTGATGTTTGAAACAAAAGAATGTTGGAGTACTACGCCCACAATCCATACTCCTAGATCAACAATCTTTTTCAACTCTTCTGATTTTGAAATTACTACACAAATAACATGGATGGAGAAGAGATCAAACGCAACTATATGTGTGTGTTCCAGATCCCATACCTGATAATCATGCACAATTATGCAAGTTAAAGTTTTAATACTGCTCAGTAGTCTAAAGTCCCTCAAAAAATAAGTATTGTAATTGAAGGTCAGAATAAAACAAAATTGTGTATTGCATCTTCAAATACTATTCAAAAGGAAGGAAGTCTTGTAGCAATTATTTTTTAAGAGGTGACTGATTTTTTACTCTGTAAAATTCAACTGTCTTTAGATCTCTTCAATGTCACTAATGTATATACACGGGTCTATTTTAGCTATTTGAGATAATTAGTGATGTATCTAAATAGATAGACCTCACTACGATCTCGAATGTTGATTGTAGTATATGCTATTTTGATGCTTTGATAAATATTTTAAAAAGGTGAACATTTCTAATGTTTGTGTAATATGTTTACTTAATTCTCACATTTATAATCAACAACAATCTCTTAGAAAGATACAACTATCTCCCTTAATTTGATTATTTTCCTTTAGAACAAATTTTTTACAAAATATGTTCGCACGGGTTTGTCACTAGTTTGTCTAAAAAAAACTTGTATTACACATATTAATTAATAAGCACATGGACCTTGGTGGAAAGTTCCACTTGGAAGAAGGGATAGTCTTACTGCAAACCAAGCTTTGGCTAATCAAAACCTTCCAGCTCCTTTCTTGACGTTAGATCAACTGTAAGCCTCATTTGTTGCTCAAGGCCTCAACACTATTGATCTAGGAGAAAGACCTGCTTGAACAGCAGTTAGACACGTCATTTAGGCACCCACACTCCACACACAAAAGTACATTTCATTTAATTATTTAAAAAGAAATATTATTTAATTATTTTCTCTCAATATTTTTACAATTATGTATGTGTGCTCAAACCCTTGTGCCCAATTAAGTATTTTTCATGTTTCATTGCTTTTGACTAGAATTGATTAGGGCATAATCAATTATACTTAAAGCTAGAATTTGTAACTTTTGACTCTATAATTAATTCATACATACAAATTTATAATTCAATTGACTTTAACATGAATGTATTCAAGCACAAATGATTTTGCATGCAATTTGCTTTTAACCAGAATCAATTAACTCAAAATCAATTTATCACTTTATCCATGTTTGAATCTACCTTTATTTCACAAAAATTTATTATGTTTGGCTTCCAACTTTATAATTGATTACAACCTCAGTCAATTATACCTAAAAGCTAAAAAAATTAGCTTCTGCAGTGACCAACTTAGTTCTCAAACAATTCTGATCCAAACTATCAAAATCATAAATCACCATTTTTCATGGAAATCGAATTTCTAAGATTAATTCAACCCAAATCAATTTTTGTTATTATAGAACCAAAGCCACGCTTACTCATAGATGCCTAAGTGAACAAATGTCTATAAAAAGAGAAAACAGCTGATTTCTTGAAACTAAATAAGTTCAACTCGAGTCCTCAAGTCTTTTTCAACGTAGGAATCTCGTATCATGATTCAAAATTCTCAACCAATCGAGCACTAATAATAACAAATGTAATTGATACATATAATTAAGATCACAGACAGAGATATCTTTCAACTCAATGTGCATTTGCAATTAGTCAAAATTGAAGAGGTACAATACTCATTGCCTCACATCTCATGATGACAATTTAAGTGGAAGAATTGAAACTCCATTTCGAGCTTCACGTATTCTTCCCCACCTTCCTAGACGAGGTTCCTGTAAAAAGACATTTTGTTAAAGTTAAAAAGTATTAAAAGTAAAAACATAAAGTTAGTTCCACTTATGCAAAGCTGTTAGTTGCATATGAAGCTGTAAAGAATCAAGTGAGACGATTGATTCAGGACAAATACCAGACAACAAACTAATGAACGTGATACCCATTAAACAAACAATACACTAATGAATGAACTTGTAATAAATCCTCAATCTAAACAGAAATTGAAAGTTGAGAGTCCTAAACATCCTTTCTGTAATCCCCTCCCAACATTCGACTTCAGCTAAGCTTAAGTTAAAAGCAAGAGTTAGGTTTGATCGTCAATGTTTTTTTGTGAAGTCAAACAATTTGATCGTCAATGGTTATAACTAAACCAACAACAGCTGCAATTATTCAATAGAATGCAATCTATTTAAAAGTGTAAACAATATTTCCTAGTTACTCGATAAAACAAGTCTACTTCGTATAATTGGCGAATAAAAGAAGTCAAGAAAATGAAATTAGCCTTCTAAATGGAGTTTACTAAAGGTTCGCCAGCTGCTGTAGCAATATCCATTTTGGGATACAATTGTGGTGGTCAACCTGAAACCTAACTGAGCGAGTGCAGCAGCCAAATCTAGACCTGAGACCCTTAATGTTATTAATTCCTTCACTTTAACACTTAATATGGGGAAGCTTCACAGTCACAAGCTAGCACACACAGAATTGTCTGTAAGACAACCACTCTATCAAATGCACTCTAACCAATAGAGTTTTTAGGGGGTAAGAGTATTAGGAAAACAAAGCAAAAGGACACAAAAAAAACTCCATAATCACTAAAATTTAGTTCCATATTAATATGCTTATGCTAATCCCATAACAATTAACTAACTTCTAAAGTAGTTCGGTCAAAAAAAAAAACATCCGAGTAGAAATTTTTAAGGCTCCAGCTTTTTTGTCAATAGAGTTTAAGGCTCTGTTTGCAAGTTTAGAGGGGAAGAGAGGGGGAGGGCTTTGGGTAAAAGAAATAAAGAAGCGCAAGGGATGGAGGATTTTGGGAGGGGATGGCTTTGAGGGGTTTATTTTTCTTCATGATACAAAATCCCCTCAAATGGGGAAACTCAAAAATTGTATTGTAGAAGGGTTTTGGAGGGTTTAGATAATTTCTTCAAATCCAATCTATGTTATCATACTCTCAAAATTAAAAATATATTGAATCATAAACATTCATTTACCATTCTCTACAAAATCACTATTTCAAAAAAGATGGAAGATTTCTCTATTTTTCCCTCAACTCCCGTCCCCCCAAAGCCTCCCCCTCCCCTTCCCTCCAAACCCGAAGCAGAGCCAAAGAGAAAATTAAGTAAAATGTATACCAAAGAAGAAAAAACAGAGTAATACATGCAGAATTTAACAGTTTAAGTACCTGCCCAACTCCAGCAACTAGGAATTTTGCTGATTTCGCAAAAGCCAAAGAATTCACAAACCCAACCTGTGATACAAAAGATTTATTAAATGCCAGTGAAATTTTCAACTGCAATTACAGCTAAGCATGAATATGAATCCAATAAATAAGTTTAGTGGCTATCCTTCTACTTACCAACGGTACATTATGAAGAGGTTTAATGTCTTTGGTCTCGTTTTCAATTGTCCATAATCTAACAAAACCATTACCCGCACCAGATGCAGCAAGGTCACTGTTCCTACAGACGGTCACTGCACTGACCCAAGAGTGTACTGACGAACAGTGCTGATTCTCGGGATGGTGGTGACCATTTTCTGCATAGTGAAGATAATGTATCACTTTATGATCCTAACACAATGCTAACTATAACTAAACTCACTGCAAATACACAAATGACAGGTATATTTACGGAGTAAATGAAAATAGAATCATAGAAGAAATAGAACACATATTCAGAAAAGTAAGCAAAGGATAAGAAAATATGATACACATAAGAAGTAATTTTCTGAAGGAACTATTAGTATAGTATTTAACGGTTTACCTAGGTTACCGTTGGGTAGTTTTTCACTATCTTTTTGGTCAGATTTCTTGCTATCTGTCAGTAAAGCATGAGCATTCCTCAAAATATGAATAGGCTTCTTTCGTACTGCACCCCAAAGCTCAATGCTACCATCATCCGAACCAGACAAGAATTCCTCATTATTAACAAAACAACAGCATTCTAAGGAAGATGCAGGAGCACGAAATACAAGACGTGACTCTTCGTGAACCTAAATTACAAAGAATACACATCAGTAAATATTCAGAAAAAAGTCTCATGAGGAAATGGAAATAAGTATAACCCAAGAAACAGCCTTTGATGATAGGAAAAAAATTTCCTGTCAATTAATCACTTAATAATTTTCCAAAAACAGAGGAATGGTGGGAGAAAGTAAAGAACATTCGACATATACAATATGTTTTTGCAGCCATATACTTAAGACTTCATCTTGGTGAGATTACCTTAAACAACTGCATACTACGATCGCGGCCAGCAGATAATACCCTTTCTTTGCGTAAACAATCAATACTTAATACTTCACTTTGGTGGCCAAACAGAGTGTTCATGTAAGTTCTGTCCTCAACATTCCATATCTTAACCGTTCGATCAAACGATCCAGAAAATAGCTCAGTACTTCCTTCCCTAAAAGCCAGAGAAGAAACAGGACCTCTATGACCAGGAAACGCCTGTAAAAGACAACAGACAAAATCAAACACCAACAATAACAAGTTCCAACTAAACAGTCCAATAACCTACAGATTTGGCCATAAATAGGCTTATAATTTTGCAAATGCCAATAATTACTAAATACAGATTAAAGTAAGTTAACCGCTTATGTTAACATATAACACCTTGCTCAGTTTGAATCAACTCAATACCCACTAACACACAATTCACAACAAATATATCAAATACATCAATAGAGCAAGACATATATCAACAGCCATGTGACGATTTTATCGAAGAACGAATGTAACCAAACAAAGTAAAGGAGTATAAATTTCCCTTAATCTGTAAATACAGACAATAAACAGTCTCATAGTGCACCTAGAGCTGTACTAATCTGTTCCACCCCCCAAAAATATCCAACAATTGTATTTTTTAATATGCTCACTATATAGCCTTGTTGTTCATTTCAAAGTTTCAAAGAATGAAAAGGCAAAAGTACCTGAAGATGCTCCCTAGTGCGTGTATCCCATATATGAATATGACGATCAAGTCCCCCAGTTGCCAAATAGCGACCATCCGAACTTGCAGCCAAAGTCAAAATCTGTCTACTTTGCTTTGTAGCAGAACCTTGAGGATCCTTCAAGCCATGAGACTTAAGAACCGAATCGATGGGCCACTTATACCTCTCACATTTCCCACTCTCAACATCCCATTGCACAATGCTTCCATCTTTCGAAGCCGAAAACCCCTTAGAATCATCCTCAGATAAAGCCACCGCAGTAACACATTGTTTATGCTTCACTAAATTTTCAAATCCACCATCACCATCCAATTTAACCCTAAATAACACACCCAAATCAATCAATTTAGCCAAAAGAGTCACATTGAAATCAAAATAAAAACAACCCATTACTTCAATGATTCAATTAAACCAAAAGGGTCACATTGAAATCAAAAGGGTCACGTTGAAATCAAAATCAAAACACAAAACAAGCAATTTAACCAAAAGGGTGGCATTGAAATCCAATCAAACTTAAAAATCAGAACACAACATAACACAAGCAATTAATGAATGATGTATCAAATTTATCAAATTCAAACCTTGAAGCAATAGCTTTTCTGATGCGACCACTCTCCTCTTGCTGCTCCTTTATCATCTTGGTCGATAGTGAATCCCTTGCCCCATCATCATCATCTTCATCATCATCACTTCCATCATCATCTTCATCTCTTTGTTCCTTCTCTCTCCTAGTACTTTCTTTAAACTTCCTCATATACTCCTCAGCTACTCTCTTCCTAGCTTCAGCTGTGGTTTCCTCTTCAGACTCCTGTTCCCCTTCACCTTTCGATGGAACAAAACCATCTTCATCAAAATCACTATCACTTTCAATCTCAGCATCTTGATCCTCGTCGGCGGCTACTCTGCGGCGTTTGGTGGGACCATCGTCGAGAAATGGGTCGCGTGAATTCTTCTTGCGGTTGTTCTTTGCGGGCATGATTAGGGTTTCAGAGATTTGGGAAATTTGCAATTTGTGGTTTTTAGGGTTTTTGATTGATGAGACAGAGACAAAGGTTGCTGCTAGGGTTTAAGTTTCAGAAATGAGTGGGTTTATGTCTCTCGGTTGAACGGTGTAGAATTTACAAATGTTTTTTTTTTTACTGTAATTTTTACTTAGATTTTAACTACTCCTATTTAATCATTTTTTAAATCAAATCATGTCGGGGACTTAAGTTTAACCGTTGTAACACATTTCATCTTTTCCATATTTTTGTTCTTTAATTATTTTTTATTAAATATGTTTTTTGTCCCCGTAAATATATCAACTTTTAATTCCTATAAAATTTTCAATCACTACTTTTGGTCTCTATTTTTAAGTTAATTTTAGTATTTTTTAATGAAATTGTGAAGAAACGTGTAGAATATTATAAAAAATCTTTCCCAAAAAAAAAACATAAATTTAATATGAATTTTTAACCATTAAAAATATAAAAATTCATATTAAATTCATATTTTGTTAAAAAATTCTAAATTTTTTTGGGAGAGATTCTTATAATATTATGAATTTTTCTGCAAAATTTTGTTCAAAAATATGAATTCTTACATATGAGTTTAATTAAAAGGAGGGACCAAAAGTGAAGATGGAAAATTTTTGGGGACTAAAAGTTGAAGGAAAATTTTAAATGGACTAAAATAAAAAGTTGGTGTATTTATAAGGAGCAAGAACATATTTAACCCTTTTTTTTTAAGGGATGGTTCTTTAACTTATACTAATAAGTTTGCACCATTACCCTTTTGCTTCAAAGGCTTGTTTGAATACACAACTTATTGACAACTTATAACATAAACGCTTATCATGATAAACACTTGTGTATAGATTTGCACAAACTATTTTTATATTAAAAAATAAAATAATGTAAAATTGTTTTTGTATATACTATAAGTTGTTTTTTTGGTAGTGTTGCAAAGTAACGAGGCAAAAGAAAATGAAAAAAGAGGGAGAGTCAAAATTAAGCTTCAAGCTTATCTCTCAGAATGAGAGATTCCATGTCAGGCGGAGGGCAGTTCCAACGAGCAGAGCACCTTGAATATGATCCTTCATTAGCCAAAAAATATGCACAATATTTTGTTCCCTGAGAACATGCACCAATGTTGTATTTCAATTTCCATGCAAAACATCTCTAATATGAAGGATTGCAGTATCAGAAGTGTGCAAGGTATGATCACGACTATCAATAATTAGGTCAACTGCTTCCAAACAATCACTCTCACAATTCTATAAGTTGTTTTCATAAACTAGATTGGAGAACTTATGAAAAATAAGTTGAAAAAAGCTTATGAAAATTGTTGTAAGCTGTTCTCATAAGTTCTCTCAAACCTCAAAAAACTTATGTTATTAGATAATCTCAAATAAGTAAATTCAAACGACCTCATTAAAAGTGCTTATGTGGCTTTTTTAATGCTGAAGTTGCATTGTCCAAATCAAGAAATTAATATTTTTTATTGAATATTTATTTATAAAAATCACAAATATCTTGATTCATCATATTCTTCAACATCTTCATTCATATCATCTTAAAAAAAGAAACTTAGAAAGTCCCAAAAATATAACAAAAATCCCAACAAAAAACTCAGATTTAATTGTAAATCACAACAGAAAAACTCAGATTCCATTGAAAACCAAATCATAACCCAAAAATGAAAATTGAAAACTCGATTCAATTCAAAAACTCATTCAATTTCAAGCACTACAATGCATTCAAAATGCCAAACATTCATTCAATTTCAACCCTACAACACCAATGAAAAGTATAAAATTCATTCCCATAGAGAAAACCAAGACACAGAGAAACCAATTAAGACTCGTTCAGAAGGAAAAAAAGGAAGAATAAGTTTTTAAGTTTTAGGTATGAATATGTGAGATGAAGAAGGAAGAACACGAATTAATATGATAAAGTTTAGTTGGAATTTTGTTGTTGAATGTAGTTTAAGTTTAGTTTTCAAGGATTTAATTTTGATTTATTTTTGTTTGCCATTTTAATTATTAGGTTGTGCCTCTTAAAAAAATAAAATATTAGGTTGTGATTTTTTTAGATTTTTTTATTACAAGGCGATCGATTTTTTTTTTTGGTTGAAGAAGATGATATGTCTTATTGGTGATCAGTAAGATAGTTTTTTTTTTTTGAAGGACAGTAAAATAGTTAATTAGTTTACCATTTTTTGTTGTTGTTTTTTCTTGCATTAGTTTTTTTTTTTTGGATTTATGAAGATGATGGAAAAAAATAAAGAACATTGAGATTTGTTATTTTTTTATTTTGGATATAAGTTAATTAATAAATTAATAATTTGGTGAGTTGGGCATGCCATGTCATCATTTAATGACTAAATCACCACTCTTTAACCGAGTTGGATGGAAAATGGTAACGACACAAATGTTGAATGACTTAAATCACAAATTTGAAACAAAAAAAATGTATATAACCAATGTGTTATAAATGTTAGACCGAGAGGACGCATAATATAATTTGAGATTTCTTTTTATCAAATTAATTGAAAACAAAAAGAACTTAAATAATCAATGTGTTATAAACGTTAGATTGAGAGGATCCTTAATATAACTAGTTTGGTCACCCGTGCTGATTGTCGAATATTTACTTTTATTATATAAACTTTAATTAAATGGCAAATTCATTGTTTTTATACATAATATATTAATAGCACGTATTGTTATTGTGTTATTAATTAAACATTGTATATTAATATTAACGCATGTAACGCTGAAATAATAATCTTTAACATGGGAAGATCTCGCGCGGATAAATAAAATCAAGCCGATATTTTTAATATGGATATTGATAATAAATGGATTTATCCAAAAACAAAGCAAAATTGATTATGGAGATATGATTTATTATTTTTGCGTTCTTCCTATAATTGGGGGGTTGGGGTCTCGAACTCAACCACGCATGTACAATAATTCTCTCTACCAATTAAGTAAAGCTCACAGAAACTTAATAAACTTTTCCGTTAAAAAAAATGAAAGCAACATTCTATATTTTTTGTCAATTGGTCTCCATACCAGATACCCTTATATACATATACCCTCCGGTCACTATTATAAACAAAAATTAATATTTTAGATTCATTCATTAAATGATGTGCGTGGTCTATAATAAAGATCATATACATTATTAATTGAATGAATCTAAAATGCAAAGTTTTGCTTATATTAGTGACCGGAGGGTGTAGTTTTTTTCAAACTCCATGATCTCTTTCATGCATATATTGGATTCACTTAACATCTAACGTGAATTTGTAATTATTCAATTGTGTAAAAAATAAGTATAACAAATAATAATAAAGCACCAACTTTTTGAGACCAACAAAATATCGTCAAAAA
>Ga0315915_1003802_pt1 | contig 19128 bp, 13 predicted proteins | sample MpolbnodulesMG_FD_207738 | JGI IMG/M metagenome (GOLD analysis project Ga0315915, IMG submission 207738) | Medicago polymorpha root nodule microbial communities from Los Angeles, California, United States - branched nodules | ecosystem: Host-associated > Plants > Roots > Nodule | place: USA...
TGATCAATCCCTAAAGCGGCTAGGTTTCCTAGTTTCTCTCTTGGGTCTCTCTTTTGGGCTTTGACCCGAGTTGTTGTTTGCTTCTGTTGGGTCTTTTCCTTCATTTTCCATTATTTGCTTTGTAACAAAATGTTTTCAATAAGTATTGATATGCTGTTTAGGGCTTATTTAAATGCTTCTGTAAACTGAAAAGAGACAACTATCTTCAATTTCGTTAGCCATATCAGTTTTATATGGAATGGACTCTCACATGATATCTCTCCTCCATGGTTTATAATAAACAAATGTAGCGGTAGATACATTGGTAATTATGCATATGTTTAATGTTTGTGAGAACACATTTTTTTGAAAGAACACATGTTTCATATGATATTTCGTAATGGATCTGTGAAAGAAAATGAAGATCCAAATGTTGTGAATGACCTCGTGATCTAGATCCATAAGAATAAGAAGTGACCACATTCAATAAATACCCATCAATATATCTAGATCTGAATCAAGTGCTTAATTAAAAGGCTTATATCTATATGCATCATGAAAATGTATTATGGTTTCTAAGAAAAATAATGATGAATATAGATCCTTTTGTTTTACCTTGCAAGAACCATCTGTTTGAACATTTCCAAGCCTCTTGATTTCTTCCCTAAGCTTTTCAACCTCCTCTTCTACGTTCATCTTCACAGTATCTTCTTCTCAGACCACCAAAAACAAGAAAGTATTTCTCCTTCTGTTCGGCCTAAAAGCTTTTTATATTTATTTTTTAATGATAAAAATCATTTTATATTTGCACCTATATATAGCACTTCCTAAAATATAATTATGGTGGTCTTTACATAGATTAAAGTAAAGTTTGGAGGAGTGAGTACCTATAATAACTTGTTCAAAAAGTATAAGCTTTGTGATGTGGGGCTTTTCAAATACAAAACTATACATATGTATCAGAGTGGTAAAGTAATACTAATGAATAGTAAAATACTAAATCCACTTAATCATATATTATTAGGACAGCATTTAGATGATGTGTGGAGATGTTTCTGCCAAGTAATAGCAATATGCTGTCTATAATTGTAAGACTATTTAAAAAAAATTTGCCTTAAATATAAGATCATCTATAAACTTTTACATGTATTTATTACTCTCTTTTCAAGTATACCCCTTATTAATACTTTCAATGTATCTTAAAGTATGAAAAATTAACATTAGATATATTTATACACAAAGGATAATTTAGTAATAGTCACTTATATTTGTGACAAATTTATAACTCCAACAATTTTTTTAATACCCGTGATTGTTGTAAAATATTTCTATTAAAAAAGGACGGAGGGAGTAATATATATTTTATTAAAAATATGTATAATAACTTCGTAGGTGAACTATTTGATGATTTTTAAATAAGCCCATAACCTAAATCAATTGTAATTATGTCCCTAAATATGTTAGTAATTTGTAATTAGGTTCTTAAGTTAATTGTTTTAATTGGGTACTTAAACTTTAAAAAAATTGGCAATTAGGTCCATAATTTTAGGGACCCAGAAAAAATGATTTAAAATTTTGTGCATCCAAAAAAAAATCTGTTGAAAGAATGGATCAAACTAAATTTATTTAAAAGTGTAGGAGAGACCTAATTATAAATTATTTAAAACTTATGGGCATAAATTAAAAAAATTGTTCAGGATCTAATTAAATATATATTTTTGGTTAATTTAAGGATTCAATTGCAAAAAATATAAAAATCCAGAAATCTATTTAAAAATTTATCAAATAGGTTATGGACAACAGAATAATTTAACTTTCTTTTGGAGGACAAAATAATCTAACCTTAGTGCCTGTTGCAGGTAATCAATCCCCTGCATATATCCACGAGGGTGAATATTTTTGCTACCCTAGCAAGGGTCCATCTCAACCTGTGATGAAATGAAAGTCAAGATAACTCCAAGAGGAGTATCCCTGCCATAAGGATTGATGGGATTAGTAGTCTAATTGAAAGCCATGGAGGAATTCCTGAGCGAGTAGGTGAAAACATGGTTTATTTGATATATTTTGTACACATAATAGAATATGATAGATAGAATAGACCAGCTAATTTAAGTATATAAGTTTTGTAGATATAGCTGTGTTTGATATGTAATAAAAAGTGAAAAAATGAGAGACATGAAGTGAAAGTGATTTCAATATATCACACACGTTAAATTTGACGTTGTTGGATATCCACTCAAGAGATATACTAACGATGTCAAGTCTAGCGTGTGTTCTACCATCAAAGGGTATTAAGATTGCATATACTTCCATTGGAAATTCAACATATTCAAGATGTTCAAGAGTAAACGAGTAGTTCACAGCTATGTTCAGGCGCAAGGCTTTCTTGCATTGGTACGCTGGTGAAGGAATGGATGAAAGATCACCGAGGCCGAGAGTAACATGAATGATTTGGTGATTGAGTACCAGCAATACCAGGATATGCTACTGCTGATGAGGAGGAGGAAGAGGAGGTTGGTGCTTGAGGCCTTTCAGTGAGTTATCAAAGTTGTTTCAAACTACAATATGAATGGCTTAATTGAACGAGTTTAATTTGTTGAGTATTCAAAATACACTGACTAGTTCATGTGGTGTTTATGAAATTGAGGACATTGTATAAGTTGGGTTTAAAGCTATGAATGGTGGATGTTTGGTGATAATAATGGAAAGATTTGGACTCGTCATGAGTTATCAGTCAACAATGCACAATGTCCCACATCGGTTAGTTGGAAACAAGATGTGATACAATTCTGTATAAAAGCCGAGCTGAGTGATGGAAGTAAGCATCTTTGCGCTTGGGGCAATGACGCAGCTAATGAGGTTCTAACCGAGGCGCGTCTATTGCTGGTTGAAAACTATTTCCAAACCCCCTCTTAGGCCTTGGTTTATCCTTGGCCTTTGAGAATTTCTGGAAGGGCTCCCTTTGGGGTAAAGCCCTACAGTTTTAGTTCAAATATTAGATTTTTAATTTTTTTGAGTAATAGAAAATATTGTTAAACTATTATATCTCTTTTAAAAATCGAGTTAGTTAAAAAAATTTACTTTAAAAAAATATTAAAATTGAGTGATTTACAATTTTTACCCAAAAAAGAAGAGTGGTACAAAATTTATATATGTAAAATATAATAAATTCTTGTCAATATAAAAAAGCAAAATACCTATTTGAGATTAATAATTTATTTTACCTCATTAGTAATTTATTTTACTTAATTAATTGAAATAATTATTAGAAAATCACTTCTCAATAAATGGAGTTTGGAAATAACTTTTAGAAATTCACATCTCAATAAATTAGAGATGGTAAAAAGGGTCAACCCATCCCGCTTCACTCCATTAATAACCCGTTTAAAAAAGGACGGAGTGGGGCGAGCCAACTAGAGAAAATAGGGTTGGAAATCTCACTCCGCCGCGTTTTATCGTGGACTGACGGATTGACCCGTCAATGTTTTTTTAAAAAAATATTAATTAAAATCTTCACATAAACAATGTAAAAATATATAAATTTAAAGCCAATTTAAAAAAATTTAAATATATATCTAATGGTTCCACTAAAAATATGAAAATAATTATTTAAACATATAAATTACATCTTCTAAAGTTCTATAATAAATCAATAAGACATTGAAAATAAAAACTCCATGAGTTATCAATTATCTAATTGTTCCAAATATAAGGCTATAATCATAAAACAAAAGAAATAAAATTAATTGAATTTTTTTCCCCACTGTATGGAGGTGAAAATTGTTTGTGACTAATAAAAAGAAGCAAAAAAGAGAGTTTCTTTTTCACATATCAACCCAACGGGCCAACCTGCCCCGCCCCGTCATAGCCCCGTTTTTTAGTGGGTTAGGCCGAGCGGACACCCTACTTGTGGCGGGTTCAAAATCTCAACCCACCATGCTAAAAATGACAGGTTAAACAGGTCAATCCGACTGGTCCAACCCATTTTGTCATTCCTACAATAAATGGAATGTTCAGAATTCAAACCTCACTCATGTGTATATATATATATATATATATATGATACAATCTCTCACTCAAGGGAAATATTAATAATTGACTTTTAAGCATGCATTTAAATGTATTTTGAGGAATTTAAATTTAACGTTTGCATTAGATTAATTCTTTTATTTCACAGTTTTCATATCTCTCTCTTGCTATTCTCTAGTCAGCTTCCTCTCCTCACCGAACCACCACCGTACCACGGTCCTTTCACCACCAGTTCACCGGCTACCAAATTCGGTCAATTGGAAGAGTATTGAAGTATGGTAAGCAAATTTTCCCTTATTCTTACTTGGCCCAAACCCCTTTTACCCTAATTCTTTTTTTCTTCTTAATTTTGGTTGAATTGAGCTTTTGCATTTGGTCTGAATACTAAAGATGATTGTTTGGATTGATAAGGATCAAAATTGAAGGATCGGTGGAAGGAGGAAAAGTAGAAGTTGCAGGCTTTGGGCATCCAGAGAAGCTAATAGAGGTGGGTTCTCTTTTACTAGTCAAATTATAAGCTAGTTGTAGTTTAGGAGAATGATAGTAGATTTAAGTAACATTCCTTAATTTATGCTGAAGTGATAGAATTTTGTACTGTGGCCAATAGAAATTAAGTAATTTGATAGTGGTTAGATAATTATTAGGTAAATAATGTTTGCAAAGCTCAGTCTACTTGAACCTGAATCTGTACCTAGAATGTCACCTTAAAACCCACCACGAAACCCTTCACTGTTCCCCTCCATTTTGCTTTCTTGAGCTTCTCGTGAATCTCCCTTTTTCAGGTAACGATTCCCTTGAAAAATCCTCACTACTTGCATATTTACTTCATTCATCACTGTTTTACCATTTTCTTATCTATCCATTTAATTCTTCCTTGTTTGTTAATCTGAAAATATGGTGTTGAATCGGGTTTTGGGCTGTATCTAATTTTTCTTTTAAGATAAATAAAAACTTCAACTTTGATTTCATCTCCTTTTGTGACTAAGCTCTGCATTTGATTGATTTTGCTATTTCATTTCATGTTAGAGAAGTGAAAGTGCTTGTTATTTGGTTTGGATTTTTGACTTGTTGATTTTTTCCATTTTAGCACTGATGCGTATATCATGTTTTGATGTGTAAAATAAATAATGTTTGTATGTGGTGGTGGAGCTTGAGCAAGACGTCGATGATCCCATGTTTGCTTTAGGAATGGATTTGGGATCCCGGTTGTGTATGGTGTCGCGAACCTTGTTACTGAAATTTAGTTTCAGTTTTTGGTTGTGAGCTGTGGTGCTGTTTTTCTGCAGACATTACTTAGGTGCTGCTATATGGTCTGTGTGTTTTCGTGGTTTTATTGCTGCTTTCGACTTGTTTCTGCATATGACGTTTGTCTATATTTCTATTGGTAGCCTAGAGGTGTTGTTGGTTTTAAGCTGGTTTTGTCCGTGAGACAAATAGGCTTTAGTATTTTTCTGGTTTGGTGCAGGGTTTTTTGTCTCTATTTGCTTCTGTTTCGGTGTCCTTGACAGTGCAGCCGCTGTGTGTATATTTGATTGGCGTTAGGCTCATTTTTTGTTTGCCTTGAATTCTCAAGGTAATATTTTATTTACATCTTTGCAGGAGTTTCTCTTCATCAAATATGGATGAGAACATGAAACATTTTCAAAAGAAATTAACAGAAGTGGAACTCGAAGCTGAACATCTTCTTTTAGCCCGACATCAGGTAATTCCAATTTTCAAATTCAAGCTGATTCATGTTAGCAGAAAGAAACACTTGCTACCAAAATAACTTATATTCATTCAACGATATAATCTAGATTTCATTGCTGCCACATTGAGAATAAGAATGTCACATTAAAGAGAGATTATGTTACTTGCTAAAGTTGATAATTATTATTCATCAGATATAGCTTTTTGGGATGCTTTTCTTAGTTGCCAATGTTTTCAGAAAAAAAGTATTTGTATGCCTTTCAACTTGACAGGGATATATGTATTCAATTGAATGACCTTGATAGTACTTTCCGTATAACTATATTACGACCCTATCACTCTTCATCATGGAAGCTGTATTATGCTCTTATGACTTGATGAAAAAGTATTTTTTAAAATTTTAAAAATGTGTAAAAAATCTCAATGTAATCAATTAGATTGGTAGCTTTTGAAGAAAAGCAAAAAGCTATGTAAAATGAATTGCTTTTCTATAAACTAGATAAATGGCTTCTGAGGAGAGATTATATCATGAAAGCATTTCTTAAAAATCGTATGTATTACACTCTTAGATGACATGATTTTTTCAACCTTGATCCATCAACCAGAGAACTTGGGCAGCTACACTTCTCTTGAATAACAATAGTTGGGGTTGTCCATGGTAAATGGCTCTTAGGTTAGATGTATTTTGTGTTACTCCATACTCATTAGTGTTCCTCAATATCGTTTCCAGGCACATCAGGGCTATCTTTGACCTTCTACGTTGTTGCTTCTGCTCAACCTTCTCCCTAATGGTCCACCCTAGGTCTCATAGAACCCAATAAATACTCAACTCCCTTGCCAGTGTCGAAGACTTTAAGCTGACCACTTCATTGGTAGTAAACAAAAATAGTGAGAAATTCAAATCAGAACCCAAACACAACTCCAGACTAAACACAACGAAGACCAAACGTTGGCAAATTATGTTTTTTTTTCTCTGTCTTTTGTATAGTAGGCCATCCCATGATCTGTAGTTACTAAAGCGTTTACCACCATGTGCTACTATCTACAATTGACAATTATGCTTTAACGTGTTAAATCAAACACAAAATCAGCTTCACAACAATAAAAACTACTCCCTCCGTCTCACAATAGGTTTCCTATTTGAGTTTTACACGGTTATTAAGGAAATGATTAATAGTGTTGATTCTAATGGCAAAATGTGTATTATTTGCTTAAACACCCTTACTAATTATGGTTAGTGGAATAGTTATAGAAGATTGAAATGCAATAAACAAGGGTATGTTTGTGGAGAAAAGTAATAAATGTTGTATTGATATTGTAAAATGGACAAATAATTTGAGACAAAAATTTAGGAAAGAGGACACCTATTGTGAGACGGAGGGAGTACAAGAACCAACCTAGTACCAACTGACTCATGTCGTTCGCTTTGTGTGTACATGTAACCAATCACTTAATCCTAAAAATAATTTCCACATCACTCTACTATTTCTTGAACTTCTCCTTAAATTCAGGTGTTTCAATCAACAGATGTTTTATTCATTAAGTTAACAAAAACAGTTTACCTTCTACTGGATCCTTTGTTATCTTTTCTATTAAATTAAGTGGGTATGCAATTTTCTGTTTTGGTGAAGTACAGCTGGTTGAGAATGATAAGTTGAGGAATGGGAACAGAGAAGCACTTACTGCGCTAAGGAAAAAGGCTCGGACAACAACTACCAGTGTTCCATCTCCTTTTGGATCAATAATGAAGGGAGTTTCAGGGACCGGCTCAAGACCTTTGGTACAAGAGGTGTGTACCACCTGTGGTAACCATGACTCTTTTGAGCAGACGTGGACGATGTTTCCAGGAACGGATCTGTTTGTGGGAATTCCATTCCATGCTGCTCATACTATATTGGAAACAGGTTTTTTATTCTACTCTGCTTCAGGATCTTCTAACTGTTAAGAAAGAAGATTTTTTATTTTTTTTGTAAATGTATGCTTGTGTTAGTTGTCTTTTTCATCTACTTCGGTAAACATGCTGATTAACCATATTTCTGTATGTGGCCATCTAGTTGTATTTATTTGATAAAAGCCCATTGTCATTGGAATTTTCCATCTTTGCTTCGGTATGATTTAGGAATACATGTGAGATTATTTTCCACCTTTTCTAGGTTATATGCATTAGTTTGGAATCTGGATTATTGACCATTATCCTTGATATGAGAAACAATGTGCATATGCAGTCATGTCTTAGACTGTTTGGTATTTTTAACATTTTTTTCTTTGTAACTTTTTGAAGATGTTAAAATTGATTTTCGTACTCTTCATTGATTCAACGTGGTTGTGGTGAGGAATTTCATCATGTCATTGCAAAATATACAGTGCTTGTGTAGGTTTTCAAATGCCAGTTAAAAGAGTCTTTTGTCTGTAATTTAACTTGAAGTGCTTCCAAATGCCTCTTATATTAGTTTGTTTATCATCATGAACTACAAAATTACTTAATAGTTTAAAGTGAAGGGTTGAGCATGGATGGTCAGGATCGCGATCTAGATCTCGAGATCGTACGATCTCACGCGTCACACAGCCTCCATCGAGTTGGAGCGGTTCGAACATCGGAGTAAACGGCGGAGCGTGCGGCGCGCAGAGGAAGAGCGGAAGATCGTGAAAGTGGCGTTCTGTTTCACAACAGTGAAAGGCGTCTGAACCAGATGACCCGACCAATCCGTTTTGACCCGACACTTAACTCACTGTTTCAACCCGTTCTAAACAGTTGGGCCAATTGTAAATTCTCATCAAATGTTGGCTGGGCTTATTCTTTTTTGAACCTGGGCTTCTTACGACCTTTTTTTTTTTTTTTTGAAAGAGGACTCTTAAGACTTGAGAAGATAAAATAATGTTGATAAAAATAATATATTGGTCTAATAAATAATATATCTTTATTATAATAGTAAAAATAGTATATTGTTTCTTTGTTATTATAATAATAAAAATAATTTTTTTTTTATTATAATAGTAAAAATTGTATATTAATATCTACCAAATATAAAAAATAATAAAATTAGTATATTGTTTCTATTTGGTGGGATCTTACAATCTTTGTTACGATCCTACGATCTATGCTTTTTCTATACCCAACGATCTTTAGTGAGATCCCGATTTTGACAACCATGGTCAGTATTATGCTTCAAATTGTAGTTCAGAAGTTCTGATGAGACTAAATATCTTTGTTAATGTTCTTTTATTGGTTGTTGTTATTGTTGTGAAAGTTCGAGTTTGAACTATAACTGTGTAGATTCCTTTTTGTCTATAAGCTCATTTCTATTGAAAATTGGTTTGTATATTCTTACGGCTCATGTAATTGCAGATCAAGCAGAGCTAGACTTTGAGGCAAAGAAACTACAGAGTATTGTGAAGGACAAATCGTATCTTATATCGGAGACAGGTGCTCTCGCCGACTTGATAAGTCCAGGAGTGCTTAAATCACTTGTAACCTTAAATGACAAACCAAAGTAAGATGTGTTGTGCTGACTATTGCATGTCAATGTCTTCTAGAAAAAAACCTAAGGCATTTAGGTGGTTTATATTGTCATTATAATGGAGACAAGTGAGTATTATGGGCTCTCTCTACCAATCAGCTTTACTTCTTTTTGAGTCACTCTGTAAATCGTGTGTCCCAAAGTTTTAGAAGCTGCTCATAAGACTTAACATACCATGAGAAAAGGGTACAAAATTATGAGTCATTCAAACTTCTTTTTGTTTTAATCCAGGCTTATTATTATAACGACATCTTATTTATATTTGAATTGTTTCTCTATTGTGCTCAATTCTTTCTGATTGGTAATGATTTTTGAGTTTGAATCCGATATTCAAACTGCCTCACAGTGGTCTGTGTCACCAAATATCTAAATGGTAAAACTTGATTGGAATACAATGTAAAATTATATTAATGTAAAACTTGATTGGAATACAAGATAAGATTAATATAAGATAAAATCAATGATATTTAATTAAAATAAATATATATTTTTGTACCAAAAAGATGAATATATATTTATTTGGGTTTAGTTTTTTTTTTGTTGAGGCAAATTTGGATTTGAATTTAAAAAATAAGAAGCTCGAGAGTAAAAAGTAAATCAAATATTGACCCAAAAAATATAAATCAAATAAGATGATATTCAGGTATATACTTATTGTCCAATGCATGTTATATTTTTATATATTAGTTTATTTAAAATAAATTTAAATATTAAACAAATCTTGTCTATTGATATCATTATCCAACCAAAAGTACCTAAGAATTTATAAAGAAATTGGAAATACATCTTCTTTTGTAATAAGTACCGAGAATCCTAAAAGCGTAATACTAAACCCTAGTCCAAAAGAAAAGCGTAATACTAGCAAAAAAATAAAAATGAACTAAATCATAGAGTTCTTGTCAAAAAAACAAACAAATCCTAGATTTATCCCAAAAAAAAAAAAACTACTCCCTGCTATGTTACCGAAAGAGGTCTATTTTATATTATCTTTTTAAATCTAACCCGTATTATTCTGTCAACAAAAAAAACAAACAAACTACTACCCAAGCTGTTACTATTTAAGGATAGTGGTTATTAGAAGAATACCCACGTTCCTTATCTACAGTACAGGCTTAATCAAACCTCGATTAATAATTCTATTAAAGCAAATTTTGTTTCTCCAATCTCCATTGAGAATATGGAGGAAGCCAAGAAACTCAAAACAGTGGCGTGCTACGACGAAGAGTGTGACCGGTTTAGCGATCTCTCAGACGAATTGGTATGTCATGTTCTATCTTTCCTCCCAACAAAAGCAGCATACAGATCAAGTGTTTTATCTAAAAGATGGGCATTGATCTGCACCACAATCCTCGACCTTAACTTTGAAATACCAGAAGTTTCAGATTCGTCCACAGAAATTAAATCTGTATATGCAGTGCTTCTAAGACGCACTGAAAATATAAGAAAACTACGTCTATGTAATTATAATGGTTGTAAACCATGTGACGTACACTTGTGGGTTTCAAAGGCATTAGATCTCAAGGTAAAGGAACTTGACTTGGAGTTTGGGTACAGTTCCATTCCTATATTGCCGCTTAGGCTATTTAAATCTGAGTCACTCGTGGTTTTAAAATTGCATGGTCATATTGAATTTCAACCAACACTCAATTCTTCTTTTGATATACATTTACCGTCGTTAAAGATTCTTCATCTCAATTTATATAGGCTTGATTTTAATAAGGATCATAGTGAGTATGATCTCCTTGAATTACTGTCTGGTTGCCCACGTCTTGAGGAATTTTGTTTACATGGGAATGTGAAACAACCTATCAATATATCTTTTCCCTTATTGAAAAGGTTAGACCTCAGTTTATGGAAGTTTTCCGACAGTGTTTCTTCCCTTGGACCCTTGCAAATTAATGTCCAGTCATCGCTTGAAGCTTTGGATATTACTGATTTTTCTCACAAAGAATACGAGTTTATAAACTTGTCCAATGTTGATCGAGCTACTCTTAGCATTATAAAGTATTTGGATTTTAACAGTTTACATAAACTCTTGAAAGGACTTTCTAATGTCAAATCATTGACCCTCACTTCTGAAACAATTAGGGTAAGTTTCAATTTTGTTATTTTAAAACCGTATGGTATATATAGTTCCATATTTTGTTACCTATATGTTATTTTTGTTTGTTTGTTATGCAGTTTTTAAGCATGGAGGACAATCTTCACAACCCAAGTTTCCTTACCTTTCATGAATTATTGTCTTTGTCGGTTGGAATATCCGAGAATTGCAATTGGAGTGTGCTTGTTGGCTTTCTTCAAAATGCTCCTAAACTTAAAGATCTTATCATTGAGGTATGTACAAGTATTATAACACTATTTGCACAAAATATATATCTTTTCAATTATTACTTTTTTTTATGATAAAAAAGTATTTAGGGATGTCCATGTTTTTTGACAACATAATACTGGTTCCTTCTTATTTTTTAATAACTAAAATCTATCTATTACTATATTTTTAGTTTTAAACTAGTGTATTTATATATATATATATATATATATAGGTAAGGATAACTAAAATTTTGTAATGATATTTTATTCAAAATTGATAAATGTTTATTTGACATTCAAAATAGCTGCAACATTTTTTTCTTTTAATATATAAAGAAATGAAAGAGGCATTGATAAATGTTTATTTGAGAGGTGGAGCCTCCACCTCTCAACCTTCTCTTGACACCCCTCAACCCTCTCATCAAACTATCCATGCCGGAGAAACTCCTCCTCAATCCCCTTTTGTACATATCTTGATCTTAACCTCTGTAATTCTTACTATAAATACTACGATCTTGACTACATCATCGTCAATGCTTACCGAATACCCATCCCTTCAATCATTCTTAAAATTCGCAATGCATGTTACTGCAGTGACAAAAAGAGGTTCCTTTAATACTGTAGTGAGTTTTGTGTTTTTAAATGGCGTTGTAGCTTCTATCATGTCGTTTTTTCGGATTGCGCATCAAATGGGCATTTGTTTTTGTAGCTATAGCGTGGATACTTTCGGTTGAAGGGATTATGTTTTGGGATTGAGTTGTTGCTTGCTATAATTAGAATGACATCATTGCTTTGGTGACCAACTAGCTATGTCTCAGAATCTGAGACAAAATTGTGCTTTTGCTAGTCATTAACTTTTCAAAATAGAGAATAGCTATGTCTTAGAATCTGAGACAAAATTGTGCTTTTACTGGTCATTAACTTTTCAAAATAGAGAATAAGAGATAGATCACTCATTGACACGGGTTGATGATTAGAAAATTTTAAAATATAATGATCAATTTGTTGAGATAATAATGCAACATAAATATTAAAAACAAATTAAAGTCTTAAATAAAATATAGTATAAGAACAAAATAATATATAAAGTTTGTTGAGATATTTATGCGAAATAAAATATTAGTTTTAGAAAATAGAAAAAATAATAAAAATATTAAAAATAAACTTAGAAGCGACATTTGGCATAAAAAACCTCTTTATATATATATACTATTGATTGATTGATTTACCCATGTAGACTATATACACGAAGACACCATCTATCTATTATATATTATTTGTAAAAGTCTGACTTTAATTTTTGGTATTGTTTACATGCAGAAAAAATTTAAAAAAAACTCTCAAAGAAAGGAGGTTGGAAACTCGAGTTGGGTGGGACCATCGACGACTCCGACATGTCTTTCAACTAGTTTAATTACATTTGAATTTAAAGGAATTCAAAATATAAAAGCTGAGGTGGATTTTACGCAATATATTTTATACCACTCAAGTAAATTAGAGAAGGTAAAGATTTTTATACAAAAAAATTCAAAGAAATCGGTAGAAAGAAGTTTACTCAAGGGGTCAAAGAAATCATCAACACTGGCATTGGTATGAAGTTTATATCTTTTCTTTTCATCTATACAAAGTTTATATAGTTTTTTTTAATTTATTTATGAAAAACAATTGTGTATTAGTGTTTCTCTCTCTATATATTTTTTTCTTTTTCTTTTTTGTGGTGGTTGGGGTTTGAATCCTAAACCTTGCATATATTATGCATTGTTCATACCAACTGAACTAGTTCACGAAGACTTTTATATATAGAGAGAGAGAGACACACGGCTGATTTTTAAATAAATTATGATTTTTTTTAAATCAAAATGCTCTATTGATTTTATCTTTTCTAGTAAATGATATTAAAAGTAAAGCTTGAAAATCATAGCGACTGTAAATAAATTTATAGAGATGATATTTATATTTGTAATCTTATAATTAATCATTCAACATTTTGTTTTGTTGCAGGATATTAATTTAATTTGAAGATCATTTTGACACCTCCAAGGATTCAACCCAGGGCCGTATTTGAGGCAGGACGAAGAGGGCGACCGTCCTAGACCTTCAAAAAATAAGTACGAAATTTAGGCCCCAATTTTTTTTTAGGGGTCTATTAGGCCCTAAAAGAATTGCTTAGTTTTTAAAGGGAGATGTGCTTGTTAGTAACGAGCTTAGTTTCCATTTATTGTTTTATATGAGCATTTGAATATTAAATAAAAAGTTCAACGTTTTTTTTTATCAAGTTTGATGTTTATATATATTTATTAGTTAGAACCCAAATTGTAGGTTCGCCTTAGGCCACCAAAATCTCAGAAACGGTCCTAATTCAACCAAGATTACTCGGAACATATATATTAAAATAGGTTTGTTGCATATAATCTATAATGATGAAGAACATGGTTATTCTATTATATATATATATATATATATATATATATATAACATGCTTTGGTTCTTCAGGGATTCTACCAAGACTAATCAGACAGAGATATATATTGAAATAGGTTTGTTGCATAAAATTCTCTAATGATGATGAACATGGTTATTCTATTATATATAAAGGATTTTATTAACGAGTGTCTTCGGGACACTTTTTAGAGATTCTCAAAAAAGAAATTATTTTATACAAAAATGAAATATTTTGATTTTCAATGTATTGATTATCAATTTACACACGGTCAATCGCTGGCCAATTATTTTATACAAAAATGAAATATTTTGATTCCATTATTTTATACGAGTGTATTGATTTCATTATTTTATACAAAAATGAAATATTTTGATTTTCAATTTACACACGGCCAATCGCTGGCAACGCCCTTTGATGGGACGATACAAATGTAATATCGACGCTGCCTTCTCAAACTCTCTTAATCGAACAGGTATTGGCATTTGTATTCGGGACCAAGACGGTAGTTTTGTGTTGGCAAAAACTGTGTTACATCCTTGTTTCCTTCCGGTAGATGTGGGCGAAGCACTTGGTTTGTTCTCAGCGTTACAATGGCTCAGTGATATGCAGTTTGATAATGTGGATTTTGAAACGGATTCTAAGTTAACGGTTGATGCTTTTCTCTCTAACAGGAATGACACATCGGAATTTGGTTGCATTATTACTTCTTGTCGTTCTTTGTTTAAACATTTATTTTCTAACTCTAGGGTGGAGTTTGTTAGGCGACAAGCTAACGGGGTTGCTCATGCACTTGCAAGAGACACCGCGTTTCTGACTAGTCCTGCTGTCTATTATGAAATACCCAATTGTATTGAATCTATTATTATCAACGAAATGCTATAAGCATGTTTCCCTCAAAAAAAAATGTATTGATTATACATATTTTCATAAAAGGTACTATTTAAAGATCTATAAAACATGATTTGGTTTGTTCGTAAAGTCTGATTCAATAAATAATATCAATATTGCTATCTTTATTTGGTTCGAATCCGAAACGTCATAGTTGTTTGTGAGTTTTAGTGGCGATTTCCACTTCGTCTAAAAGAAAACATGTTTTGTGTTTTTATTAATTTGTCGAAGTACTTGCACTTATTTTTTAACTTGTATATTTAGAATTCCCCAATTTCTTATTAGTTACTACTTTTTTTTGTTTTGAGCAATATTAGCTACTACTTATTTAGAGTATGACTGCCAATGTCGAACGGATAACATATAGTGTATAAGCTCCCTCTCACACCAAAAAAAAATAAAAAGTGTATAAAACTCGTTGATTAAAGTTAAATTATTTGTCTAAAAATTTCTCTTACGAGTTGATAGTATTTTTCACGAGATTATAGCACTTTTTAGCGTGCTACTTTTTTTTTTTCTTCCGAACAAAGAGGGTCAATGCTGAAAAGAAAAGAAAAACTACAAAATCACACTAAAGAGGAGATTCAGAAGATTCCTAAGTGGAACCTCAAGAATGCTCACATCATACAAACTTTGGTTGAGACTAAAACTAGCTAGTTAATCAATGTTTTTGTTTCCTTCACGTCAAGTGTGCTTAAAAATAACATGTCACTGTAACTTTGAGAGGTCTTGGATACGACGTATTGCCATTAAGCTTACAGCTCCCTGTTACCATATCAATCAAAAACTTAGAATCATTTTCCACTTTAAGATTAGTGTATCCTTGTCTTCTTGCCATTTGCATTCCTCTATACATTCCCCATATTCCAGCATGAAGGGCGTCACAAGCTCCAATCTTTTGTGTATACCATTGTAGCCATCGACCATTTGAGTCACGAAAAAGACCTCCACATCCCACAATGTCCATTGAAACCTTGTAAGCTCCGTCGCAGTTAAGCTTGATCGTTTCCCTATACGGATTCTTTCAACCGATGTAAATGGTATCCTTTTGTTTACACTTTCCAGTCAAACGAGTATGCTCGAAAATCTCGATCTCTTTTACCTTCCTCATGATTACCAAGAGTGGATCATTTGAGCGTCAGAAGCCCTCTTCAAAAATGGATTTGTTTCGCCAAGTCCATAAGTGCCAACATGTCACCATAAAAATAGATTTTCAACTTTCCTCTTGCTCCCAAAAGTCTTTGTTGTTCAGGTTTTTTGAAGATTCAACCCTATAGTCAAGAGAAGAAACAAAGTCAGTAATTTGAATTGACCTAACTTACCTGAGCCAGATACGGATTGCATGGACGCAATTCCTAAGCGTGTGGATAACAATCTTATAGTGTATCATTTTTTTTTTCTCCACATTTTTAATCCCTTTATCTTAATTTAGAAAAGTTCAAGTACATATCAAAAAATATTTTCTCAATTTATATTTAAGAGTTAGCTTAACCACTTACTTTAGCAAACACCTCAAACTCAATCAAATTTTCGATTATTTTTGTAAAAAAAAAAACTATTCGACTATTACTTTGTGTATCTGTTACAAGTTCATCTGCCTAGGGAATAAAATGATAGAAATATACATGTCTATATTTGTTACAAGTTTACTGTATTTTATTCCCGGGTATAAAACGTTTTTGAAAATAAATAAAAAATTCTCAATGAAAATAGTGGGAATAAAGTCTCCATAAAGATGAGAATAAAATTCATTTGTAACTAACGTGTACCTCTGTCCGCTCTTATTACCGCGTTAACGTGTGTGTCTATTTTATTATGTTTGTTTTTATAATTTTGATTACATTTTTTAAATATTAATGTATATTATTCGTACATCGATTTATCTACAAATTATTGTCAAAGCATATAACGAAATTATTTATCAACTCAGCGTATTTTGGTTTTTTATATAAAATAAAAATAAAACAACGATCATTTTCTTATTAATTATATTTACAGTGTCATATACTTGATCTAATTTGTTACACTTTTTTTAAGGATAAAGGAAAAAAATTGAACATCTACTCATATCGGGTTTGTTACTCGATATATTTTACGTGGTAACAAAAAAAAATGTGTTTGTTACATTTTTTTTAGTATTTGAATTCACTCTCATCTATTATCTTTTTTAAATGATAAGGAAAAAAATCGGACATAAACAATTTGTTACATTTTTTTTAATATTTGAATTTACTTTTTGTCTATTTGTTATATGTGTTATTTGTATTGAAAAATGAGGGCAACAAAATACAAGGGTTGTTTCCCAAAAAAATAAAAAATACAAGGACTAAAAAAAAAACGTGTTAACTTAAATGAACCTTTTACTTATTTAAACCATAAAAATTACTCACCTTGTTTAATTTCTTAAAAAAATTGTGTAACTTTTCATTATTTTTTTATTGAAGGAAAAAATTCATTGCTTTATCTATCAAATCTCGGATACATGACGGTACATCATCATAAACGTGGGAGCTAGCATGAGATGGGGCTACCCTAGCTAATTCATGAGTGACCCTATTGGCTTGCCTCCTATTGAACTCGACATGAGAGTTCTGAAAATTACAATCGAACAACTGCCTACAAACCTGAATAATACAACCTAGTTCACTGCTATCACCTAGGTTTGAATTAAAACGTTCAACAACAGACTTGGAATCCAAAACAAAATCAACATTGTCATATTGAAGATCAGCCACCCATTGTAGTGTCGTGTGAAGTCCAACAGCCTCGCCAACATCAACATCACAAAGAGGAGAGAAACAATTTGTCTTAGCCATGATAAACTTACCCTGATCATCACGGATGCATATGCCAATACCTACCATATTCAAAGAGTCAGAAAAGGAGGCATCAATATTACATTTGTACCTACCATATGTCGGCTTCGTCTACTCGATGATAAGACCATGGATAACACTATTCGGCTGAGCAGGGATGTCTGTAGCATTGTGCGATCTGACTTCTTGGGCGGTTCTCCAATCATCTAAGAGGTGTCGGGCCCGTTCAACAACTTATAGACATGTTTCATTTTGTTGTTGCCACAATTTTAAATTCCTACGCTTCCACAAGCTCCAAGTGATCGTCACAAACAATTCTTTTTGCGCAGAAGGCAACTGGTCAAGAAGAGAAAATATCAAAGCATCCATGTTATAATTTCGACATAGAGTTCTATCAATAATATCCCATAAATTAACCTCCCGCCACGCTTGCATCGCACATGGACATTCTAATAAGACATGAATACTATCTTCATAATTAGTTCCACACAAGACACAATCATTAGGATAGTGAATACCACGACTACTTAGGCGTGCACGAGTAGGAAAACAGCCCCGACACACGCCAAACAAAGTTTCGAATCTTGGGAGGAACCTTAAGCTTCTATATCGAACTCCACTTCCCCGGAACATGCAAATGAGAGTCATCTGCAATTTTTGTAACACAAATTTGATATGCACTACGAACCGAATAACTACCATTTTTCTCAGCCTTCCAAATAATTTTATCTTCATGAACAAGAGGATGGAGAGGAGTATTCAAAATAAGCTGGGAAGTATTATGATCAAACATATTAGAAATTAAAGTATCATTCCAAACCTTTGTCGATGGTTCGATGATGTCTTGAACTTTGACATGAGCAAGTGGCGCATAAAGAGGGCTTTGTGTTGAGAGGGAACAACTGTCTTTAAGCCACGAAGCACCGAACAAAGGAATACTAGGACCAGAACCAATCCTCCATCTAACACCCTGTTTAACCACAATTTTAGCGCTGAATATACTTCGCCATACATAGCTGGGATTAGGTCCAAGCCTAGAACTCAAAAAATCACACTGTGGAAAATATCGTGCTTTGAATAAACGAGACACAAGACTAGTGTTATCAATTTGAAATTTCCATCCCTATTTACCAAGCATCGCCACATTAAAAGATGTGAGGTCCTTGAAACCCATACCACCATAATTCTTATGAACAGATAATCGCTCCCAAGATAGCCAATGCAAACCTTTTCTAGTGGTGCCACCATGTACCCACTAGAAAGCGTTAATCATTTTTTCTATGGCATCAACTAACTTGTTTGGTAAAAGATAAACACTCATAATTGATAAGTGCCAAGAAGTAGTAATTCTGATGGAGATTTATGGCACTTTTTGTAACTTGTTATGCAAGTTATCAAGGAAAAAAAGCCAAGAGTTAATTGAATTTTATCCATTCACGCTTTATTTATCTTACTC
>Ga0315915_1003804_pt1 | contig 19127 bp, 11 predicted proteins | sample MpolbnodulesMG_FD_207738 | JGI IMG/M metagenome (GOLD analysis project Ga0315915, IMG submission 207738) | Medicago polymorpha root nodule microbial communities from Los Angeles, California, United States - branched nodules | ecosystem: Host-associated > Plants > Roots > Nodule | place: USA...
CGGAGTGAAGAGTAGGTGTTACTATATACTCATAAATAAATAGAGGAAAACATAAATTAATCAAACTCCATTTCACAATTGCAAGAATCAATTAAAGGAAAATGTTAACGAGTGTCCCGAAGGTACTCTTTAAACATTTTAAATGGTAAGTTTTTAATGAAAAGTTTTTAAAAGAATAATTACTAAATTTATGATGCTTAAAGAGTGCCCCTGAGACACTTGTTAACAAGACCCTTAATTAAATTAATGATTCTTGACTTCAACAATCCAATCTTTTTTTAAAAACAAAAATTAAAATGCAAAAACATCACATGAGAACCTTGACATCCCAATTAAGTTGGCCCTCTTAAACTACTAAATATTATTTGCAACACCATAATAAAGTTATTAATATAAAATAAAATGATGAAAGAAGAACATCACGACTAGCCCAAAACCTTAACAAAATCTAAACTTATGAAGGTAATCACTCGAATCAACTATCCAATTACGTATATCCATTTTAAAAAGAAATTCAACCAAATATTAATATTGATCTTTTTACGGTATTAAGAAATAAGAATGGCTCATATCCAAAATTTGAAAAATAAATAAATTTCCTGATGATCGTATCATATACTCCATTTGAAAATAATAGTCAATATTCAACAAGGTAATATTTCCGAACAATTTTCTAGCGTCTTTCTCCTCATGAATATATTCTCTTTTTTTTTTAAAACTCGATATCCGATTCAATAATCGACTAATCCGAGGGGACCAATCCCACCACCCCTCATGAATATATTCTAATATCAATTTCCACATATCAAGTTATATATGTATGATTTCTTTATTTATTTTTATATATATGTACGGAATTATTAGCTCAAAATAAAAGGTATATATGTATGGTGAAAGGCAGGGAATTCACATATGAAATTCGATTCTCGTTCTGCTTCTATATTGAAACTGCTTATATTATATTTATTTAACTTGCTGGATTATATATATTATAAAGAAATTCTTTAAAAAAAATATAATATAAAAAAAGGAAATGTTAACGGGTGTTCCTGAGGTATTAGTTAAGAATTTTAAATGGTAAATTTTTGTGAAAATTTGTGAAATAAAGTGAATTGAAAATTGAAAACTTTAACGTTTTTATGAAATAATTATTTGATTTGGAATATTAAAGAAATACAGGAGCTCTCGTTAACCAGACTTGTAGAAAAAAATAAGGGGGAAAAGAAAAGGAAAAGGTGATTCTTATTACTTCATCAATATCAATCAATATTATTATAATAAAGAACTTGGACGACTATTACAGTAAAGAAATTGGAAAAACTATTATGGTTGACACTTGACTTGTAATGTATTGAAGAACTAAACGAACAAATTATTATTCCTCTACAAATTACAAAAGAATGAAAGACTTGAATAAAATGAACGGATAAAAAAATTGACAACATTATTCCAATCTTCCTATGCTTTGGAATTGAATAATGACCTGATTTCAGGCAACTGTGGAAGTAACTTTGAAATTTCTGTACAATATCTATAACCCTTTGTAATTAAATTAAATGGGTGTGCCAAGTTCAAGGTTGGTGATGTTTAGGAGTTAACAAATGGGCAGAATCTTTTGTGTTGATGTACACATGGGACTTGCAAGAGGAAGTGCTTGTAAGCATGGTAGAAAAGCCTGAGTACTTTCCTTCCAACTTTGATAAACCTACTTTTGTAAGAAAGTCAAATAGTTCATTTTGTTGTACAAAAGGTTGAGCTACATAATCCTCAATTGCCATCCACTGAAATTTAAGAAAAACCACATTAAATCAATTGTCTTCTTTATGCTTGTACAAAATTAGTGTATAAAAAGGTACACATTTTTAGAAACACACAATTTTAGAATATGTGACATGTAAATGCTTAATATATGTCACATGTTCTAGAAATATGTAAAACTACACTAATGGATATATACCTGAGCTGCCTCAATTTCTGAAGCTTGGCTCTGAATGTTGAATGAACGAGGTTGCAACATGCATACAAATAGTATCTCCGACTTCTGGAAGAAACATTTATGTCTTTCCCTGATATAACAAGAAAAAACAAAGATAAGACTGAAATTGCAGAGAAAAATACCAAATATAGTAATGTTCCAAAACATGCAATGTGAACATTTTTGGTCCAAATCTTACCTGAATGCTAAAACTTCAACAAACTCAGTTTCTATCTGAAAATATGAATAAAAGCAAAATGGCCTTAGAAAAGGTTTGAATTTCAAATATTAAATATGGTTAAACTGCATTTCATTTAAATATGTTTTTTTTTTACAAAAAAAAAAGTTTTTGCTTACCCCTGTCTCTTCTTTGACTTCTCTGATTGCAGCAGCACAAACATCCTCACCCTGCAAATTGAATTCTAATGTAATTAAAAACTAATCTTTCAAAAGTTTAACAATCAATAATAAATAAATTTTTAACATATATACTTCATTAACAGCTCCAGTAGGCAATTTCCATATTCCTTTACCGCTGAATCTACCATTTTTTTCCTGAACCACAAGGACCTATCAAATAAAAACAAAATCAATTTTATCAGTATACTATACATTAAGAAATATATATGGTCACATCAAGGTAGATATTGACTCAGGTTCATAAAAATTACAACTGGTCACTGAAATATGGTTTTTTAGTCTAGCCAAAAAGTCCAAAATAGTCAAATAAAAAATTTGAATGCTTATAGTCATGTGCTGGTGGAATCTATTACAAATATTTATTACTTAGAGCCTATGAAACACCAAGATTGGCACGAGACACCAAACATGTTTTGGTGTGAGACACCGAACACACCTTCAATCTGATTAATAAAAAAATATAGAAGGATTACCTCCATATTGGCATTGACTACAAAAGCACCAATAGAAATGCGGTGAGAAGCATTTGCAGGAATGGTATCAGGAGTGTTGGGAATCCAATATACAAGCATCGAGTGATCTGGTTCAGCATGATGGTATTTGAATCCAGCCTATAAAAGGAGCAGCAAAATGTTACATTACATCACAATTAATTTATTTAAATCATAACAAAATGACTTCTAAATCTTTACCTCAACAGCAAAAGGCACAAGATTTGAGTGTTCTCTAGGCAATTTTATCCACACTCCCTTCTTTCCCTAGAAAACAACATTCCAAAACCTTAATAACCACTAGAAATAACAAAACAATATAGAGTTGTAAACTTATTTGATTCCAATTTTTCTTAATTTTAAGGATTATAATGACTTTGAAATCTACCTGTATCCTCCACTGTGATAATGAAGCATCTAGCATAGAAGCAAAATCAAAAGAATCCATAGGTTCCTCAATGTTTACAATAACTCCTCCATGTTGATCCTCAACAGCTTTGAGTAATCCAGTAGTACATCTACCTCTCACTTCCTCATCCAATAAAGCTGAGGAGGCAGACCAATATGCTCTTGGGAAAAGAAAACTGTTCTTGTAGCCTAAAAGGGGTTACAAATTAGTACTTGAATAATGCTTAGTCACAACAATAACCATATTGAAAAATACCTTTGCTTATAAAAAGATTGAAAAATAATTTGGTGTATGTTTGGTTCAACTTAGAGCTGCAGTGTTTGGTTTTTTTTAAGGAACATTGATTTTGTCTCAAGATTTGATTCTATTTTAAAGCTAGACTTTGATATTTTTGTCCTACATTTAATTTTAAGTCTCAAATATATTGTTCAATCCACTTTTACATAAATGGATCACAACATAAATCATTTTACATATAACTTCAAAATCAATTTTTATCACTGCATTACCAAACATAATTGTAGTACATGTCTATATTAGTGGTGAAATTGTTAGAATCTTAGTGAGCCACCCTTAACAAAAAGAGCACTTTAGAGTTTCACAAAATCACTGTGTCACAATGATTTTGTCAAACTCACTATCAATTCAAACATACATTTAGCATGCTAAGTTAACTCATGTGTAAACATTACCTTCAAATTGAGGGAAGATAGAGCCATGAGAAGTTTTAGTTTTAGCTACAAGTGGAGGGACAGAAGATGTGAGGAATGATTTAGAAGTTGCTAAAAGGCATGAAGAATAAAGTTTGCGAGTGATAGCTCTAGACCTCATCATCATGAAAATCAAATGTGATCAACACACAAGAGAATAACAAAAGGTAATTTTTTGATTGGAAGCAATTATTGATGTTATGATTACTTGTTTTGAAACTAAGCTAATGGAGAGAATAGTAGCTAGAGAAATTTATAGGGTGTGAGAGGGACAATTTCCGTGCAATAAGTGGCAAGAACTTTGAACTAGTCATTTAATGTGTTTTAAGGAACACTTAGGATTAGAACAAAGAAACCAACATGAAAAAGATGAGCTAGAAGACAAAAAGAAAATGGAAATTAAGTTACCTTTTCATGCATTCAAACGTAGGAAATTAAGTTGTATCATTTTCTTTGAAGTTTCAGATGAAAACGCGCTGCAAATTTTATCAACCAACGTTAACCAATCAAATCTGTTTCTTTTTGCATTAAATTAGTTGCATGACCCTTGAAACACATCACGTATATGATTTATTTATGGAAAATGCTAGATATCAAGAATGATTTTATCAAGAAAGATTCAAGAATGACATGACACAATAATCACCCTTAGATTTCAGTCTCATTCATTAACCTTTCATAAAAAAAAATACATAACACCCACCAACCCATGATTTCCGGTCAGACAGAGATTTTATTGGCTAACATTAATTTCACGACAATTTCTTGATAAAATCTAAGGGTGATTATTCTGCCATGTCATTCTTGAATTTTTCTTGATAAAATTTTTCTTGATGTATAGCATTGCTCTTTATTTATACAGCCATGCTATATATAGCGAATAAATCATCAAGAATTTATCCCGAAATACAAACTAACCAATCAACAGCAAGGTTTTGCCGGAAATCAGGGGGATTGTGGGAGAAAAGGCAAAGTCAAACAAGTTGTGGAGTCGCTATTAATTCTTGAAGATTCTATTCGCGACAAATAGCATAGAGATTATTATAAATGAAATTTTTTCAATTTTTGAAATTAATATGAGAGTAAAGGATAATTTTATTAACTTTAGATATTGATTGTATTTTTTAATTCATCCATCAAAATATTAATGACTTATAATATGAAATAGAGAAAATATAAAGTTTTAAAAAAGTTATATATTTTGTTTCCTGTAAAAAAAAGTTATATATTTTGCATATTTTAAAAATTAATTATGATGGACCGTTATGAGTAATTTTTTATTATCCTATGGTTAAAGTCAATCATTTTTTTCTTGACAAAAAAAAGAGTCATTTTTAATGATATGAAAATGTATGATTGGTTGATTTTTAATATATTTTTGGTAGTTGATTGGTTGACCTTTAATATTATACTTTTTTTTATCATAACAAGATTAGATTTTTTAATAAAGATCTAAATATATTTTTTTATCAAAGCATTTTTTTGCGTTTTTAGTTATTATAATTCTTTCTTTACATATTTGATTTTTGTAAATATATCACTTTTTGATTTTGGTCATTATTATTTTATTTTTGTCTCTAAATATTTGTTTGTGTATGAATTGATCATGCAATTTCTAAAACATTTTTAGACCTTCTAGTATGAGCGACATAATGACTGAATCTGAAATGAATATTGTTGTGACAAACTCCAACATTATCAAATTGCACAAGGACTAAAATAAACTAACATATTTAAGCCTTTGATAAATAGTGTTTCTTAGTATTTTCTGCAGGGAAAATACCAGGAAGACGTTCAAATTATGATTGATCTTTACAACGTGATGCTTCAAATATTTTACACTGTTCGAATGGTGGCTTACATCATACAACGTGTTTAGCACCAGTCTCAAACTAAAGCAACATTGTTAAAAACTAAAGCAATTTCCTAGCATGCTTCCTACCTCAAATTCTTCTTATAAATGTTCTTGATGGTAGCTTTAGAGCCCACTCCTCTTTCTTTAAAAGATTTCAAGTGTCCCAATCTCTTTTTAACCTTGTCTTTTTTGATTCAGCCATGCTAGCTTCTTCACACTCAATTTTGATTCTTTTTTAGAAATTTTCTCGCAAGGAAGCAAATCCATCATTAATTTCTAAACCTCCTCAAGTGATTAGAATTTTTGTTCCTTCTACAGCTTTGTTCCCCTAAAGTATGTTTTCTATGCAGTGAGATAAGGTTGCTAACATCACTTAATAACATACACAAGTTTGATATGTGATGCTCTTAAAAAAAAGTTTGATGTGTGTTTTCACATTCCCTGTCCATAGGCTCTGTAAATCAATTTCCGTTTGTAGTTGCATCTTGGCTTGATTTTTATTAGGATTGCAAATAAAAATCGACTTCTTTTTTTTACACTAAAGGACCTGATGATGACATCATAAGGTAGATAAGTATTTCAATTTTCAAACTGTGTTAAAGCCTACTCATTCAAACAGATAAGGACCTGTATGTCTTTTTCGGACAATTTTTGTTGTTGTCAAGTAGGCCAATGGCTAGGAATTCACCCTTAAGGGAATCTAGGGTTCGACCCCCACCACTGTCTATCACAATGTCCATACCAACCGACCTATGCTCTTGAGAATATTTTGGACTATTTTTATTGATGCCAATTGCCAAATGTACCTTTAGAATGACAAAATGGTAGTCTGGTTCGAACTTGAACTTAAGCATTATCACAAAAAGATGCAATATTGTGTACTAAACACAGTTTCTTCTTAACAATGCTCTACTAGGAGACCTTAAAAACCAAAAAAAATTGAAACACAATTCAATATGACATTTATAGGATTTGCTAAAAGCAAACAGATAAAGCCTACTTCTCATTCAAATGACAACATTTTCATGCACTCTCTTCCTATGCTTCACTCTTTTTGCTATTCTTCATTTCCTCAGCATTCTGTCGCTGCTCAGCATTCTCTTGTTGCTGCTCTGCCTTTTTCTGTGCTCGAATCATTGCACGCCTTGCTCGTGGTCTCATCTCTCGTACTGTCCTAGGAGGCATCACATAAGGTTCTAGTGGCCGATCACCAAAGGGGTGCTCACTACCAGGAAAGATCCTTAATTTCCGGTCCCTATCCTACATACATTAGCAATAATGCAAGAAAATGCAACTTAGACCATCAATTCTTCAATATTGCATAACTAATTAAAAAGAATAAGGAATAAGCTATAACAAGATGAAAAGAAAAATTGAAAATCATGGCTGTGAAGAAAACAATTCTTGAGCAATAGGTCATTGAACCTTCATCTCTGCACATGTATGAAAATGACCTGGTGAATTTTATTTTATATACATTGATAGCACTGTTCCCCAATGTCCTTCTCTCTTTCATAATCGAAAGTGCTAGCGAAATACTACTCAAGTTAAACATTGGATCCTATGATAAAAAGAAGAAACAACAAATCATGAAGTTGGCTGGCATTCGACACAACTAGTAGATCGAACAACAAAAAAGTGACATGTTCAGCTCATGTTGGAGGGCACGATTCCATTCCTGTAGCTGGACATTAATTGGCAGGTCAGTGACTAGTACCATTCTACATCATCACAAAAGGCTTGTGGGATGCCCCAACATTAAAAATTGGGCAACTACTCTCCCTAAAAACCTTCTCCTGGCCCTAAAATGTAATTCTTCAAGTCCATCATTAGGAATGTTAATTATGATATGGACATATACTCACTCTTACTTTGTTACATTATTCAAGCAAGTTTTACTGGTGAAAGTTTTGGTGGTGAAAAGTTTTTTAAGAAATTAAGGTACTTGCTCATATTAGATTGATGTGGAATGATGAAAGTGGATTTTTTGTTGCCCAATTTACAGTTTAGAATGCATGACAGCAGGAAGTTCAACAGAGTCATTAGAGGACTGCCATTTTAGAATCCATAGAAAAGCGAGTCAAGAGACTTACTCTAGCAACATAGGATGAATAGTTCTTGTCTCGTAAACCAAATAGCTGGATTACCGTCTACAATTGTGAAAAATTTGAGATTCTTACAGAGAAAAATTTGACACTGTCCTCATTATTTTCTTTTATTCTTTTGAACTGTAATTTGGCCCCAAATGGTCATGGGCCTTTATGGGTTAGACTATAAGAAATAGATTGTAAAGATTTGAACCTGATTTAAAAATTTGTATTTTTTTAGGGTCTTACGATTATTTTGGAAGTATAATTGTAGAGATATTTTAGAAATCCACAGGTTGTTATAATGCTACTTGCAGGGCAACGTTTTGGAAAACCATTAGGTCCTACCCCAAGTTCAATTTTGTTCTCCACGAAAGATACCCTCATGTCACTTTCCTTAGACTTGATTCTTATGGTAGGAAGCAGTTCTGGAAATCATAAATCAAACATCCTTACGATCTCATTTCATACTGTTCAGAATTTCTATTTTTGGTCTCAAATAGGACTCTACTCTAGCAAAATTTAAACCAACAATGAAAAAAATTAATCATTCTGGCCACCAGTAATTTAATTCAATACTTTGTTAAAAGCATTTCCAAAAACATTGGTCTATAAAGTACTTACATCACGTAAGTTGTTTTTAGGAATCATGCGCAGAATAGCTTTGCGAATAACATCTGTAGGGTCTTTGGCCATCTGATCCTTCAGAGTTCTTTGCTTAAGGTGGCCCACATACCTACATGCCACTACTTTATGTCAGAATAGTATGAATAATGCCAAAAGATTGTGGCACAAGAAACCATATACAAAACAACAATTATAAAAGTGGAGGTAAAATTTCTTAGAAGATAGGCATTTATATCTGAATAAAACCATTTGATTCATAAGAAGCCTAAAATTATAAATACTTCTTTGGTTCTAACAAAATGCATTAAATGAAGTAATGTAAAGAACATGCCCTGTATGCCAGTAGTAGACCTTGTCTGTAAGCTTCCTCCCAGTCACAGCAATATCCTTGGCATTAAGCACAATGCACATATCTCCATCGTCACGATTAGGAGTATAAGTTGGCTTATCCTTTCCCATAACTACAGTAGCTATTTGAGATGCTAACCTCCCGAGAATCTGCACGAGGAACATATGAATCAGCAAAATGATCTTATGACTTCAAATTTGTGAATCACTCAGTAGTTGATCACAGTCCAGAGTCCAGACGCTAAACAAAAGTTCATAAAATGTCCAAAGCTCGGGAATCTTCTACATGATCTCAAATAGCACGTGCTTACAAATAATTCACCCAATAAATTGTTTCACAATGTTCCGCTAATAAATGATTCATGGCTTAACCTTCCGAGAGAAGTAATTAATTACTTATGATAATTTAGATAAAATATATCTAGATAATGCAAGAGATTTATATTCAGTCTAGATTATGAGTGAAATTTGTTATTCCTATCAAGGATAACTTTTCACCTAAAAAGGACAAATGTAACACAATGGATACAAAACACTTTAATTAGGAGAAGACACCTAAAGTACAATTAACATAAAGCACAAATCCTTAACCAAAAGTGACAACATAAATGAAGCCTTATCCCACTAAGTGGGGTCGGCTACATGAATCAAATGACGTCATAGTGTTCTATCAAAACCCATGTCTTTTTCCAATTCATTGATCTCTAGATCCTTCTTGATAGTTTCTCTAATAGTTTTTCTAGGTCTCCCCCTACCTCTAGTGATTTGTCTCCCTTCCATTTGATCTACTCTCCTTACCACCTCATCCACATGATTTCTCTCCACATGCCCAAAATACCTAAGTCTAGTTTCTACCCTCTTTTCTACTATAGGTGCTACCCCAACTCTCTAATATTGTCATTCCTAATTAAAAAGTGAACACCGTTCATTATAGACATAATTAAAATGTTATAATTTATTTAATTCTTATAGTATTCACATCTGTATTGGTATACCGTATCTGCGTCGGATTTGGGAACAACAACTATTTTAAAGTGTTTCTACTTCCTTACTGCTATTTAACTTTCAATCCTAATAGTACACTACATGATATGCAAGCCAATCAGCCAAATGAATGGAACCATTTCATTAACCTATTATCTCGCATTTTATTCTTTACTCAAGATCCAAAAGGTAAAAAAAACCATAAGATATTCTACAAGTCTAGCAGAAGCTTACTCTAAAACCACATACTTCAAACAAAGAAAGAAAAAACTGTTTTACATTAAAATCATAATTTCATGGTCACATTCAGTCACCTGGCCCTTGGCATCGAAAACCCGCCACCGGAGCCCGTCAAGATTAATTCGTTTAATTCCAGCTGCAGCTCTCTGAAAACACAAAAGCAACATCTTTTACAATACAATTCCGAAAAAGATTCAATTTTTAACTAACCCATAACAAGTTGCATTTTCACAAACACTTGGCATGCATATTTGAATAAACTATTTCATAATGACAAGAAGTTTTGAAAATTGGTCACCTTGAGGTTGAAGGAGTTTAGCATCTTCATTTTTGCTTCAGATTCTTTATTCAACCTTCTTCCTATTCAAAAAAAAAATTATAAAAAAAAATTGAAGGTGCGTTGAGTAATGAAGAAATAAAGTGTAGAAACATATGATACTACGAAAAAACAGAAATAGAATACGATGAGAAGAAAAACATACTATGAATTATATTTGAGGTACAATGGAGCACCAAGATCCTTTCTTCTTCTCTTTTTCGTTAATGCTGCTTTTTCAATTTCTGTTCTCACTGTTCAGTTACTACACACTTTTTTTTTTTTAATCTCTTTTTCTCTCTCGCACACTTGGGCCAAGCCCATTTTTTTTTGTTGAAAATAGCTTTTCTGACATACAAACCTTCCTAATGATACATGTAATTTACTAAAAAGCCCCCAGCGGTAGTTAACTATCGTTTGGTAAACTGGCAGCAGTTAACTGCCGTTGGTGCCACCAGCGGTAGTTAACTACCGCTGAATCACTATTACACAGCAAAAATCGTTACTTTCCCAATCTCAATGGGATTTATGCAGCTCAATCCCATTTTCCTAACTGTTCCATTACTGCCAACATCAATTACAGCTCATACTTTCTTGTTTCTTTGTGCCAATATTCCACCCAAGAGATTAATTAGACACCAACAAGAAACCATGAATTTTAGAATTGGATTATCCTTCTTCATTATATCGATTTTAGAATTTTAGAATTGGATCTTCATTGGTTCCACCCAAGAGATTAATTAGACACCAACAAGAAATCATGATTCTCGTTTCTCTCTCCATTGATGTTCTTCTTATCCTTTCTTTAATCCATCCACCTTACTGTCCATTAAGGGTTTGTGTGAAAAATTTGATTTTGGATGGAGATTATGTTGTTATACTGAACAGTAAAGAGGAAATAATAGCAAGAGTGGTGATGGATTCATTGGCAAAAGTAAAGTAACTATTTTGCTGTGTGATAGTGATTCGACAGTAGTTAACTACCGCTGGTGGCACCAGCGGCAGTTAACTGCTGCCGGTTTGTCCAACGGTAGTTAACTACTGCTGAGGGCTTTTTAGTAAATTACATGTTTCATTAAGAAGGTTTGTATGTCAGAAAAGCAATTTTCTTTTTTGTTTATATTTGTTACAAGCCCATTTTCTTATACAATTTCTTATTGCACCACCCTTCTCGTGCATCCTACAAATTATTCTAAATCTTTCAAATATTCTTGCCTAAAATGCATATAATTTTGTTGTTCTAATATTATATTTAAGGAGAATGGACGGGGCTCTAATCAAAAATCACTTACAAACATATTTACATTTATTTTTCTCCAAAAAATACTAATAAAACTCGAACCCGAGATCTTCGGATCCAAGTCTTATCGTTTTACCGCAAAACAAAATTGTTAAAGTTAAATGTAAACAAGAACTTGATCACTCCTTTTATTCATTGTTGTAACTTTGATAATTTTAATATCATTGGAGAACATGATTCAGAAAATCCTTGTATACATGTTCCTAATAATTTCAATATCTTTGTTGTCACGTACCTAAGATTTGAAGTTACTTTCCTAATTTTGTTTAGTCTAGCCAAAATTCAAAAGAAAAACATGCCAAGTGAAGAAATTGACATAGAAATCTTGTGACAATGATTTAGAATCCACATGAAATATCAAATCTTCATTTAACGTGTATCTATTGAACTTAACATATAAAACTTTGTTTTATGAACATGTTCCAATTTTAGAGAAGAAATTGCTTAATAGGTAATAGTAAAAAGTTAATGGAGAAGGTTAACTAGTGTTCTTAAAATATTGGTTAAAGTTTTAAAAGAAGTAAATTTGTGTAAGAAAATGATCTAATTTTTACATTAACAAAATAAACAATTTATATTTTCAAAACAAATTTCTTTTAACATAATATTCATTTAAGAACTCGTTAACGAGATACAAAATTAATTTGAGAAAAAAATTCAGGTGCATTTCTTTATGTGTTTTAGTTAAAGACAATCCGAACATCATATAAAAAAGAAAAATACACATAAGGTTTGTCCTTAATTCAAATTATTGTTACACTTTGAACAACCAAATTGACCATTCAGTAATTGGAAAATGTTATTCTTGTGTGACATGTCTTATTTCAAGACAAACAGATATTTCATTTCCCGACAGACACAAAGAGTACCATACGTTTTATTCACCAAACCGAACAAAGAACTAAACACATGCGGTTCAAACAAACCCACACACGCAACATAGCTTCTGAATCTTTATTGTGGCACTCGAACGTTCCACTTCATTTCTTTGTTTTTTCTGTTGTTGAAATTATAATTAAAAACACACTTCCCTTTTGTCGTGTTTATACCGAAACACATTAAAAATAAAACCAAACATTAACAAAATCAATAATCAATAATCATGTTCTAAGTTCAACCACTTGTTCTTACACCTTTTGTAACGTGGAAGCAAGAACATCCTCCTAGTACCATTGTGGGTCCTCTTGGAGGGTGTCTGTCATTCTTTTCCCTCCTGGTATGTTTCTTCTTCTTCTTCTTCTTCTTCTTCTTCTTCTCTGAATTGTTCACATATATTATACTGTTGTTTCTTCCATAAGTTATCTCAACTGGGTATGTTATTTGAGACTCCCCTTTTAATATTTTGATGAAATGAATATTAATTAATCTGGTTATATATACACTATTATTCTCTTTGATGTTTCTAACTGAATATGATCAAATTCTATGCTTTTTATGGTTGACCCTAGGAGTTTCTTTTTCTTAGTTAAGTTTGAGATATGATACCAATTATCTAAGATAGAGTTTACAATCTTTATGTTTTATTTGGTTAGTTAGTTTCATTTTATTATGCATTGAAAAACGCTTCCTTTCTTTCAACTCAAAGATCATGTTCACACTTAGTTCAATTAAACAACATGGCTAGTTTACTATTGTACTGGTTGTATTGAACCTTGTTAAGAGTAAGATATGGTAGTGGAATTGAGCTATTGCCATTTGAATATGTTAATACGTTTTTGGCATTGTTATTTTTAGCTTCCAAATTATATTGATTGATTTTCTAGCTCGAGTTTAGAATCGTTGGGTATGCTTCTTAGTTTACTGACAAGCAGGCATGTTACTAGAACTTTGAGTTACCGTTTAGGTGTAATCTTGTAAATTGAACCGTAGTATTTAAACACAAGTTGTTATATCATGTAACTCTAAATTTGAATAGTATAAAAGTACTGTAGCCATTAAGCATTCGGAAACCCATTCACAATTGACCGAACTCCATGATCAAATTTCGCATGTTCTTTGTTTGCGTTTTTCATTTATGTTTTCTTTTGAACCAGTGTTGTAATTCTAACAAGAACTGACTTGACCTGTACAATTTATTTTTCTTATTGTTCATATTGATTTTTTATAGGTATCATTACCCTAAATGGCAGTAATAATGGCTTTGCATGGTTGTTATTGTAACAATATAGAGTCGGTAAATCAGCGAAGATCACTAGACAATCTTGGTTTTACAAGCTCGATTTCATCTCATAAATTGTCAAAGAATGAATGGTCATCATCTGATAAGTCAAACAATGATAAATTTCGTAGATTTGTGGTGGAAATGCGACAAACAGAAATGCCTCCATCAAAATTTGGTAATAATGGTAGAGCTGTTAAAATGGTACCGGCAACTGAGATACCAAAAAGAAAGACAATGTCGGAGAATAAAGTGGACACAGTGAATGGCTCAAAGCAAGCTGTTAATGGAGCAAGTTTGGTAAGAAGAGATCCTACTCCAGCATTGACAAAGACAGTGAAACCTACAATCTCTAATGAACTTCCACCGCTTGAAGAGCTAAAAGTTTTGCCCTCAGATGAAGGCTTCAGTTGGGCCAATGAAAATTACAGTTCCTGGCAGAGATCCATTGATGTATGGTCCTTTGTTCTTTCTTTACGTGTCCGTGTTCTTTTTGACAATGCAAAATGGGCGTATCCGGGTGGCTTCACTGAAGAAAAGCAGGTAGGTTTTGGAAGTTCTTTTCCGGACTCTAACTAGCTGGTAGAAAGTTTCTCAGCAAACATTTCTTCAACACTTTGTTCATTAGTTTTCTTTTAATAATCAGTTAGGTTTCTGATGGTGTTTGTGCTTTGCTGAGCTGAAGTAATTTAACATTGCATTTTAGATAAGCAGAAGGAGGAAAACGGCTTCATGGCTAAGGGAATCTGTACTACAGCTCGGCCCAACTTTTATTAAACTTGGACAGTTATCATCAACAAGGTCAGATCTATTTCCCCGTGAATTTGTGGATGAACTCGCAAAATTGCAGGTGCTTATGTAGATATTTTGTCAATCTTTTCAAGCTCATTGGAGATTCATTTATTTAGTGTATTAAACTTGGTTGGATAAAAAATTTATTCTTAATTCTCAATATAACATTCTTCAGGACAAGGTACCTGCTTTCTCCCCACAGAAAGCAAGAGGCTTTATTGAGAGTGAATTAGGAGCTCCCATTAATGAATTGTTTAAAGAGTTTGAAGATCGGCCAATTGCTGCTGCAAGTCTCGGTCAGGTTCATCGTGCAATTCTGCACAATGGAGAAAAAGTAGTTATCAAAGTTCAAAGGCCTGGCTTGAAGAAGCTTTTTGACATTGACTTGCGTAAGTTGTGCTCATTTTGTTTCTACCATTTGCACATCTTGTGATTTTTTGATAGAGTTAGACGTTAGTATCATGTTTAAGATGGATCTAAGGATTTCTGAATTGCTAGAGGAGATCCTCAGCAAAATTAATCATATATACATGATTTACATTCTCTAATATTACGAAACTTGGATAGCAGAAAAACTAATAAATTATGAAAATAATACACATCAAATCTTTGTTATTCACAGAAATTACATCCCTAAATATACAACTAAGTTTTATATACATGGTTTGCACGAATTGATTTACCACATTGATTGTGAAAGACATATCCGGTCTGGTTATTGTAAGGTACTCCGATACCATCCAAAAAGGGACGTTAAAGCTTGGTAATTGTTGTAATTTCAATTTTTAACCTAATGAGTTTCTTGTCCTGTCCAGAAAATTTAAAGCTGATCGCGGAGTATTTTCAGAGAAGTGAAACTTTTGGTGGTCCAACTAGAGACTGGATCGGTATTTATGAAGAATGTGCAACGTAAGTAGTACATACATTATGTTAGAAGAAAATTTTACCTTCCCTCATTACATGTTAAAGTTTGAGCAACTCTTTCTGGGCTCATTAATTTTCTGTCAGTGATTATTCTTGCCATCATTCTTAATACTTTGCACATTGTCTTTTATAATTAATACTGTCCTGCACATGCTACTTTTCAGGATTTTATACCAAGAAATTGATTATATAAATGAAGGGAAGAATGCTGATAGGTTCCGTCGTGATTTTCGAAACATAAAGTGGGTCCGAGTACCTGTATGTTTCTTTCTGCAATACTAAATCCTTTTAAATATTTGTATTGTTTTTGCTTCCTTGAAACTTGATTTATTTTGACCTCATAATCGTGTCTCATATATTGCAAACTTGTCGAATATAACCTTTATAAATTTCCAATCTTTATTACCAATTTTAATATTAACCGCATTTCCTTCATTTGCACCCTTGTAGCTGGTTTATTGGGATTATACAGCAATGAAGGTTTTGACCTTGGAGTATGTACCAGGTTATCATCTTGAATAGTGCATATTCCTTGTTTTCTTTAAAGTAAAGCTAATAAGTAACTTTGTTTCCTTGAAGTGTTGTCTCTATCAATATGCCACTGAACCTGGATTCATAATTGCTCTTATTTGATTTTTTTTCCGGGAACAGGTATTAAAATAAACCAAGTGGATACATTGACTTCTCGTGGTTATGATCGATTAAGAATCTCATCACGTGCTATTGAGGCGTACTTGATTCAGGTCTCAACCTTGTTCCTATCTGAAAGTTGATCTAATATCTGATGTTGAATATATTCATCTGATTGGTTCATTGCAATTTTTTAATTAATTTTTGCTTGTGTTACAGATATTGAAAACAGGTTTCTTTCACGCTGATCCACATCCTGGAAATCTTGCTATTGATGTTGATGAATCAATTATTTATTATGACTTTGGCATGATGGGGGAGATTAAATCTTTCACTCGTGAGAGATTGCTCGAATTGTTTTATTCTGTTTATGAGAAGGATGCCAAAAAGGTCTAGTTTATTTTATTTTTGCTTTACTTGCAATATTTAAAACTTCGAACATCATCGTAGCAAACAATTACAATCTGATATCTTGATTGTTGATACGCTATTAGGAAAACTTTTTCTTTGTCTGCCTGTTTGTGTCTTCTTGTAATGCAAAGACGCGTAAGATATTCACATTCACACACACATTAAGGCTCTTAATTTTTTTTATAATAAGAACGAATTATAGCAAAAATCTGTCCTAATTATCTATTCTAATAAAGGAAATACAGCTAGAAACACACACACACACACACACTATTACAACAACTCAATACACTGAATTATAAATCAGCGATTCAGCGTGCCTTTCGGAGAGAATTTCTCTCAAACACTCTTGTTTCAACAGTTATTTTGTAATTGACTTGGCCTACTTTTAACACAATTATGATTTTATATAACTGGCTTTCTAGTGATAAACTTCAGAATAAGTACTCTAAAGTTACTTTGAACTTGAAGTTTCCAATTCCAGGGGTCCTTGCACATTTACTTAAACTTTCAATTGACAACGGTGCAGGTTATTCAATGCCTGATTGATCTTGGAGCCCTCCAACCCACCGGGGATCTGTCAGCTGTAAGGATATGAAGCACTTTTAATCATTTATAAGACGGTCATTCAACAGTTTGAAATTATAATCCACATCTCTATCTTATAAATTTCATAATTTGATCTTCAGGTGAGGAGATCTGTACAATTTTTCTTGGACAATCTTCTAAACCAGTCACCAGATCAAGAGCAGACATTGTCTGCAATTGGGGAGGTACTTGAATATTTAATTCTTTTGGATGAATAAATTTTTCGAATTGTCTGCAGAATTTATGACAAATTTATTATTGATGGAATTTTTTGGCAGGATTTGTTTGCAATAGCACAAGACCAGCCATTCCGGTTTCCATCTACCTTCACCTTTGTTATTAGAGCATTTTCTACACTTGAAGGTTTGCTCCTTCTCTTCTAATGTGCATGAATTAACACCTCATTTAAAGTAAGCTAAGGTCAACCCACAGAAGACCAGCATAACAAAATTGGTATATTGTATATGTGAAGAGGAGATAACTCAAATCTTGAATATGAACCTAAGCTCGAAGGCTCGTTGCTTTAACGAAAAGAAAATTGAAAAGTTCTTGCACCCAATACCCCATTTTCTTATTTGCTTCTTTGTAAACCTTTCTGTGCGGTTTCATGAGGAAAGTAGTGTATTGGGGAAGAATGAAAGATGATTGGTTGTTGAATGACCGAGAAGGAAAAGAACAATAGGATGTAGGTGGATCCATCCCATGAATTATAGGTTTAATGGAACAACGAATCAGTATAAGGCATGATTAGCTGTTAAGGGATACACACTTATGGAACACTAAATCACTAGTCTTTATTGATGATATCGTCATATTTTGGGATTATCTAATTGAGAAACAACTAGTAAAGTAGGCCAGTTGTGAGATATCCCAAATTATTTACCTTGATATCGCCCTACGCTAGACATGTAGTTATTTCTCTATATTATGCATGGGCTCTCTGTACAGAATATTTATCAGAAATAATATTCAAGTTTAGTTTTCCATTCAGTTATACTTTAACTCATTTACACAATAACACGGAAATGAGAAAACTTGATTGTACTTTATGTTTTATCTAATCTTCATTTGACTTTTTTATTCGTCTGACAGGCATAGGTTACACACTCACTCCAGATTTCTCATTTGTGAAGATTGCTGCACCCTATGCACAGGTTCAGACTGTCTATGATTAGTTATTGTTCCCATTCTCGGTTAAAATGCTATGAAATACTCATATCATGCATGCTTTTACAGGAACTTCTAGATATAAGACAAAGACAGCCCACCGGGCCACAACTCGTCGGGCAGATAGCAAAGCAAGCAAATGATGTACCACACTTTACCTGGAACTTTTCATTTAAGCTTTTCATTCCAGATGATGTTTATTTTGTAATTTAAAATTCTGATGTGAAGCATTATTTTAATGCCATTGAGAGCTAGAATTGACAAGTCTCACGGAACATTTGTAGGTAAGAACAAATTCCATGTCAATGCCATTGAGAGTTCAAAGAATAGAGGAGTTTGTGAAGCAAGTTGAGGCAGGGGATCTGAAACTCCGAGTTCGAGTACTAGAGGTAGGCAAATTCTTTTATCTTCACATGCTATGGTGTATATAAGTTGTACATACATATATTTTTATACATTAAATTATGTCTTGTTTGGATAAACAACTTCATTAAGCGTTTATCGTGTACGTTCTAATGTGATTCTTCAACTAATATTTTCTTATTGGAAACGTGTATCTCAATTTTTATAGTCTGAAAGAGCTGCTCGAAAAGCGACAGTGTTACAAATGGCTACTATGTACACGGTATTAGGAGGAACCTTTCTAAATATTGGTGTCAATTTGACTAGCCAAGGCAATCAAGCTTTTGCAAATG
>Ga0315915_1003805_pt1 | contig 19127 bp, 6 predicted proteins | sample MpolbnodulesMG_FD_207738 | JGI IMG/M metagenome (GOLD analysis project Ga0315915, IMG submission 207738) | Medicago polymorpha root nodule microbial communities from Los Angeles, California, United States - branched nodules | ecosystem: Host-associated > Plants > Roots > Nodule | place: USA...
TTGTTTTTTACATCTTGATTAATTTTATGAAAAAAAATCTTGATAATTGTGGTTCGATTCTTTGATTTTTTTGTTAAATTAAAAATATTTAAAATTTTGATAATTGCTTATGTAATATCACATCCAAACACTTCAATTTATGTAAGTACTTTTTAGTGTACATATCTAAACATAAATAACTTATCAAGTAAAAGAACTTATGATGTAAGCTCTAATGTTATAAACCTTAATGCTATAAACATCTATATAAGTTGTTTATCCAAATGGGGTCTAGGTGTAATGCTTTTTGTAATCTGCAGAAACAATTTAATTATACTTCCAAACTGCGAAGAAACCAAATGACAATTATTTCAACAGTATCCCTCAAGACATTTAAAAGTTGGGCCTATTTAGATAAACAGCTTAATGTGCAACTTATAACATAAGTGTTTATCATGATAAACATTCTTGTATAATCAAGTTCTATATATAACAATAGATAAAATAAAGTTAAATTATTTTCGTATATGATGTAAGTTGTTTTCATAAGCTATCTTGGAATACTTATGAAAATAAGCTGACGACATATCATAAGTTGTTTTCATAAATTGTGCCAAACACTTTTATAAGCATGGGCAGACCTGGCCTGGGCCTGCTGTGGCAAGTGCCACACCAACCCAGGCCCATAAAACAATAACAACACACTTGCTTTCCTTTTCCTTTCTATTGTTCTTTCCTCTTTGGTAGAAAATTATTTAGGTCTTGATTGAGATTTAAGATGTATAATTATCAATAGTTCATGTGATTTTTAAAGCTTATGTTAATTGTTATGCTTCATCAAATGTCAATTGTGAACCAATTGTAAAACACACACGCTGTTAATTTCCAACCAATTTTATAACACACACAGTTAATTGTTATACTTCATTAAGAAGTGGTTGTGGGGTTATCATTTTTATGTTCGAGTTATGATTAATTTTACACAGATTAAACATCCTGCGAATTTCTTGCATATTAGGCAGGGTTATGATTAATTTTTTGTTCATATTTTGACATACTGTAATGGAGTATTCTAATATATTTTTGGAAATTATTTTTCACAACCTTTGGCCTTCTCTTGCGCCCTGTAAAATTTTCAAAAATGCCCTTGTACATTCCGGATTTTAAAATCCGGATTCATGTTTATTATTTCGGATTTTAGAATCCGGACAATTCTTATGTATAATCAGTCATCAGACTCTCTCACATTTCAGCAGTTTTGAGTTTTGCTTTTAAAAACAACAAAAAAACTAAGTAAAAAATGCTAAAAACCTGTCAAATAAAAATATAAAAATAGCACCACAAAATTCTAAAAATCAAATAAAACTAATGCAATTTTTTTTGGATTTTTCTGAGAATATGAAAAATTAAAAAAAAATGGAAAATGGGTCTAAATGATGAAATTTTGGATTTTGAGGGGCGGAGTCCCGTAAGAAGTCCCTTCAAGTAGCCCGAAAACCCAATTTTTGATTTTCTGGGGAAGTTTCGGAGCAATCCGATCAAGTAACCCAAAATTCCGATTTTTGACTAAGAACAAGTAACAATGACCCAAAACAGAAGGATGAGAGTTAGGAAGATTAATATTGTCCCTAAACTGATTATCCATGTTACAAACATGTTTAGAATTTGTGCTGATACAGTTCAGATTATATAATCCGAACTGTTTTACCTTGAAAAAGGGTGTTTAGGGGGTTCCGGATTATGTAATCCGGAAACATCATGTAACCCGCCCTATTTTTTGAAGTTTTCGGATTACAAAATCCTGAAAAATCCGTTACTCATTTTTTCACCCTTTAGCAAAAGAAAACACCATTCCGGATTATAAAATCCGAAAACTCAAAGGCATTTTTGGAAAAAATAAGACGCGCGAGGAAACCCACAGGGTGGGGAAAAGTAAATCCCTATTTTTTTTTTTTTGTATAATTGAATGAGGATGAAGAAATTTTTTCCAGCTATACCTAGAGTCCAGAAATTATTTGTTAATAAGTTTGGTTGCTACAACTATCTTTAGAATAACTTCTTATTATATTTACTATTATATAATTATTTGATAAACAACTTCTGCCCCACTGGTATTTTAAGTCCAGGTCTGCCCCTGTTTTTAAGTGTTTATGCCAGTAGATAACTTCAAATAAACCAATCTAAAAATGCCGGTTGTCATTTACCATTACTTATGATTCATTTATAAAAATTGATAGAGTAATATAAATATGAAACTGATTTAAAACAGAAAAATTTATTTACAAACAAAGTATAAAACAATTACTTCCAACACTACATGTATAGAAAACCAATTGTCTTTTTAGGCTAAATGGGATCAAATTTGTCATGAAGATCAATAAGATATACCAAGTTACATCAATTTTATTCGCAAAAAGATAGATAGAAGACGTCAGATTTAAGAATGAAAGATAGTAGTTGATTCTAGCACAAAAGTGCTTCTAGCACAAAAGTCACCCTAAGTTTCCTAGTGTGAAAGAATAAGAAGAGCTTTAGAAATACAATTGACATTTATGAGTATGGACCCTCTAATGCAAACATCAGCACTCTGCGGTAAAGTAGTTTCTGTGAAATCAACTATGACAGATAATTGTTGCTCGTCGTAGTTTCTGTAACAATTATCTCTTTTTCTGAATTCTGTAATAAAACCAAAAGAGATTAATAATAGTCGCATAGCATAGTAATGTTAAAAGCTATCAAAAGTGTTGTGCAAGTGACTCAAAATTGGAGAAATTGAAGCTTGCTGAAAAGTCAAAACCGGGGTCCGAATGGTGCTGTCCGGGGCCCGAATTTTGCCTGTTTTTGGACACTTTTGATTCGACATTTTTCGGGGCCCGAATGGTCAAAATCGACGCCCGAATTGTCTTAACAGCATGAAAATAAAACATATTTTTAGGGGCACGATTTGTTCCAATTTTATGAGAGATACTTTTACTATAAATATAGACCTTGTATCAAATGTAAACCTTGAGATAGAAGGGGCTGAAAACAAGGGTTTAGAAACAAATAACAAACTAGGGTTTGTATAAAGTTTTCTCTTAGCAACAAACACTAGGATTGAGATTGATTCACCTTGGGAAACACTATTTGGATTGAGTCTCTCGGTCACGGGAAGAGATTGGGACTTTGGGTAGAATTAGGCGGGAGACTTATTCTTGTAACTCATTGATATCTCTTTTGTAAAGTTACTCATCATTATAGTGGAACAGATGACTGCTCTCTCCCCAAGACTAGGTCAATTTTGAACCGAACTGGATAAACAAATTTTGTTGTGTTCTCTCTTTCTTTCTCTCGTTGTTTTCTACCTTTGTTTGTGTTTATAACTTCCATACACTTTGTTTGGTTGCTTGATTATTACTTGCTCCACACATCAAGTATTTATTGGTGTGGTTTTTCATCGAACTCACAACAATTGGCGCCCACCGTGGGGCAAGGGTCAAAGGATAATCAAGTATCATGGGTTCAAAGTGGGATATTGAGAAATTTACTGGAGATAACGATTTTGGGTTATGGAAGGTAAAGATGGAAGTGGTGTTAATACAACAAAAGTGTGAGAAAGCTTTGAAGGGTGAAGGTGCGTTACCGGTCACCATGTCACGAGCGGAGAAGACCGAGATGGTGGACAAGGCCAGGGGTGTCATTGTCTTGTGCCTCGGGGATAAAGTTTTGAGGGAAGTAGCGAAGGAACCAATCGCGACATCGATGTGGTCAAAGTTGGAGTCTTTGTATATGACAAAGTATTTGGCTCATCGGCAATTCCTAAAGCAACAACTCTACTCATTCAAGATGGTGGAGTCAAAGGCCATCATGGAACAACTTACAAAGTTCAACAAAATCCTTGATGACTTGGAGAATATTGAGATGCATCTTGAGGATGAAGATAAAGTTATACTCTTGTTGTGTGCCCTACCGATACCTTTTGAATCTTTCAAAGATACCATGCTCTATGGCAAAGAAGGCATTGTTACCTTGGAAGAAGTTCAAGCCGCTTTGAGAACCAAGGAGTTGACCAAGTCCAAGGACTTGAGAGCTGATGAAAACGGTGAAGGCCTAATTGTTTCAAGAGGGAATGGTGGAGGTAGAGGTAACCAGGGAAAGAGTGGTAACAAGTCAAAGTTTAAGTGTTTTAACTGTAACAAGATGGGTCACTTCAAGAAGGATTGTTCGGAGATTAATGGTAACTCCGCACAAATTGTCTTTGAGTATTATGAGGATGCAGGTGTTTTGGTGGTGTGTTGTTTGGAGGATGAAGAAGGTGATGTTTCTCACTTTAGGACTGATGTCTGGTAGAGCGGTGGTCGTCTGGAGCAACGTTAAACACTCAACATCAGCCTAGAGAGGCGGTGGTAAGAATACTCGTGATCTACCTGTGAGGTGGATTTTCAAGGTAGAAGGCATAGTGGGATGTACGCATTTGCTAGTTGAGGTAGAGTACGCTCAGCTTGAGGTAGAGTTGAATACACCGAGAATGGTACGACCGTGGAGGACCTTGGGTGCTATGCTCTAGCGGTGAGAAAAGGAATTCTTCATGAAGACGGAAGGCATTCCGGAGGTTGAAGAATGTTTTGCATGACTTGCGGGATTACCCTAAAAGGCCAAGGGTGATTAGATGCAAGGGGATCTTCAAGGAAGCGGAAGACATTCCGATGGCTGATGAGGTTAAGGTGTAGACTTGTGGAACTACCTAAAATTTCTTGTGTAGTTGGATGCAAGAATCTTCAAAAGGGCAGAAGGCATTCCTATGGTTGAAGAGGATGGGTGTAAACTTGTGGAGCTACATGGTGTAATGGGAAGAAAGGGAAAGAGAAGAATGGTGGTTGATGTTAAACTGGCATCATCACTAATTTGGAGTCAAGGTGAAGATTGTTGTGAAAGTGACTCAAAATTGAAGAAATTGGAGTTCTAATGCTATCAAAATCGGTGGCCGAATTTGGCTGTGGTTTTTTCAGCCTGTTGGTACGTGAAAATTCGGCGGCCGAATTTGACAAACAGAAAATAACACAGAATCATATTTTGGGCTTAGATTTGTTCCAATTTTATGAGGGATACATTTACTATAAATATAGACCTTGTATCAGAGTAAACCTTGAGATAGAGGGGGCTGAAACAAGGTTTTAGAAGTCAACAAGAAAACTAGGGTTTGTATAGAGTTTGCTCTTGGCAACAAACACTAGGGTTGGGGTTGATTCACCTTGGGAAACACTATTAGGATTGAATCTCTTGGTCACGAGAAGAGATTGGGACTTTGAGTAGAATTAGGAGGGAGACTTATTCTTGTAACTCGTTGATATCTCTTTTGTAAAGTTTCTTAACATTATAGTGAAGCGGAGAGTTGCTCTCTCCGCCAGACTAGGTCAGTATTGGACCGAACTAGGTATACAAATTTTGTGTGTTCTCTCTTTCTTTTCTCTCGTTGTTTTCTACTTTTGGCTTGTGTTAATAACTTCCATACACTTTGTTTGGTTGCTTGATTATTACTTACTTCACACATCAAGTATTTATTGGTGTGATTTTTTATCGAATTCACAACAGGTGTCGACCATCAAGATATTTCAGATCACTTTATTCAGTTTACTAATTATTCAGGTGGTTTGAAATTACGGAGCTTATTTGGCTTCTTACTGTTTGGATTTTATGGAATGAACGAAACAATAGATTATTTAAACAGAAAGAATGATCCATATATCAATTACTAGACAAAGCAAAGTATTATTCTTTGTTGTTGTTGAAAGCCAAAAACGCTATATTTGTATTTGGTGAACATGTATGGTGGTCGAGTCCTTTGTCGTGTTTAGCCATTGAATAGCCACGTTTTGCACCTTGATTGAGCTGCTTGTTTTTTATAGTAGTTTTTTCGGCACACCTTATGTTGAGGAGACTGCTATAGCAGTGTTAATATAATCCATTTTTGGTTGTTAAAAAAAAACTAGATATCAACACTCAATGCACATATACGTAAGTAATAATCTATACTATATATAAAGAAAATTACCCCTTTCAGCACTTTTGGATTGAATTTTCCTTTTCAAAAATACCCTCAATTTTCAATGCAAATAACACATGTAACAAATAGATAAGAATAAATTTAAATATTAAAATAAAAGTGTAACAAACACAAATGTCCAGATTTTTCTTTTGTCATTTATAAAGTGTAACAAATTAGAGGAGTGTATCTATACTTACTTTTTCATTATCTCAATTATACCCTTAAGCAGCAATTTTTTCTATAATAAAGATTGTTGTTGGTGTCATTAAAAAAATGAAAATTTAGATTATATTTTTTTGTTATATTGTTGGTTTTATTGAAATAGATAATCATGGTTAGTTTGATATGTTATAATTTGAAAGCAAAAAACATTTCGATTTTTTACTTTAATCAAAATTTGATATGTTATAATTTGAAAGCAAAAAACATTTCGATTTTTTACTTTAATCAAATTAACATTTTATAAAAAAAAAACACTGTTAATAATTTCAAACATTGTTGCAATAAAAGTAGTGGAAAGACGGACACGTGAGTGCTTGTGTTCTCGCTAGTATGTAGGTCTGATACTATAGAATGTAGGATTTCACTAATGCAAATATTTTGACTTTAATTCTTTAACTGATATATGAAATATATGCGATTTCGCTAGTGCAAGCAATGAAGGACTGATATATGAAATATATGCGATTTCGCAAGTGCAACCAATGAAGGAAAAGTATACAAATCATTTAAGGTAAAAACATATATAAAATGAACATACGCACAAATTCACGTAGGCATACTAGGTGTGCAACAAAAAAAAAAAAGGCATCTAGGTGTAAATTTTGTTTTTCTAGGCGTGCTACTTTTTTTAGAAGGAAGGTGTGCTAATTTTTTGTTAATTGGTGCAATTTCTTAAGAAATGTTTAAAATTGACTTTTTTATTTGGATTTTTTTTTGTCAAGTAGTCTAGTGGTTAAAACTCACACAATTAAATGTGGAGAAGTGGGGTGTCCGGAGTTCGAACCTCTGCCCCTACATATAATATGCAATGTCCCTACCAACTGAGTTAAGCTCACGGGAATTTAGAAAAAATGTTTTAAATTGTTTCTATTTCAAACTCTGAATTTCACGAAAATATATATGGGAGGTTTATTTACTTATTTATTTATTTCGTAAAAGAGAGTATGAGAGGTTTATATTTAATATATGATTAGAATTTGAGGTGTTATAATTTTTATAAGATATAAGAGTAGAAAATTTTGTCGGGTTGTAATTTATTCTCGAGTTAGTGAAAAATTATTGTCAGCGAATAACTATAGGAGTATTGAATTACTGTAAATTCATTGAGCAAATGGTCACTTTAATCCCTGACTTTGCACCTCGCTGTTACAAAAGTCTCTGACTCAGGATTAAATACAAAGAAGTCTCTCTGACTCTGCACTTCCGTTATCACTTTAGTCCCTGACGTTAAATAATTCTGTTAAGTGATGATGTCACACATGTTTTACAATGACATGACATATGAGGTGTCACATGGACTAGAGTGAAAGTAGAAAATGGTCACTTTGGTTCCTGAATCAAAAATCAGTATCCCCAAATTGAATCTCAAATCCCTAAATCCCTAAATATCATCTAATTGTCTCTTTTGTTCAAAATCAATCTTCCATTAAACACCAACTTACTGTTAGGTCTCTGGCTGTGCATGCATACTATCAGTTAGGTCCCCGACAATAAACATGTACTCTCACTAAAGTCCCTTACAAATTGTTAGTTTAACATAATGCTTCCATAAATGAATACCATAGCAGAAAGGAGACATTGCAACATCTGTATTGCAAACTTGGTAGCTCCCTCTCAACAAACATGTATCATGAGCTCCTTGCTTTGGAGCAATATGAGCGCCTTGAGCTTTTTCATCTCTATCTGCCTCCTATAACACATAAGCTTTCAGTTTCAAATCCTTATCTATCTATCTATCTATTTATATTTATATATTTTTGAATTTGAAACTTGCTTCATGCTTGGATTGTGCCTATGTGGCATATCAAAAAAAGCTTATCACACTATTAACAACTTGACTTTTCCATTATCTTTAATTAATAAAGAATTAGTTAAGTATAAAATTGAATAGTTTCTTTGGCAGTTACCAACTACTATAATACCTCAAAGAAAAAACATGTATGCTACAATTAAATCCTTGGAAAAAAACAAAGAGTTTCTTTGGCAGTTACTATAATAGCTCGAAGATTTTTTTTTAAAAGAAACTCAAAAAAAAGTATGTATGCTATAATTAAATTCATATATGTCCACATAAAAATAAACGTATACACCAATCAAATTATCAAAAGAAAATAATGAAAGTCGTTTTTTTTTAAAGAATGAAAAGTCAGTTCTAACATTGCAAGAACATTAAAATGATTATGCTGTCCAAATAAATTATATTCATTTAATTGAAAACTCTAAAAATGAACATTTTAATTTTTTCAATAAAATATTGCCTTATCTTATCTTATGTATGTATGATTGCCCAACTCTACTACCATGATCATTTATGCTTTGTTAAGGTGATGTGGTTCTCTTTTTACCTTCCTTTCCTTTATTTTTTGTGTTTGGATTTGCATTTCTGTCCATAAATTGGTTGATATGTTTTCTCAAAAAGAAGTTCACATATGCTACATATATAGCATAGAAGATTGTTTATAGAGAGCACATTATTTTCTTAGACAAATGCAGTTTTATTTTCAAGTTTCATTCATAACAATAGAGAGATGTGTGATTACTAATGGTGTCAGTTTTTTTATGTGAGCAAGGTTTCTCAAAGCTATATGTCTTATTAATTTATAAGATGTACTTTTATATCTATTAATTTATTTTAATAGTTTTCTTCCTTTTCACAACTATTTGTTGATGGCCTTTTTGATAGTTGAATGAAAATAATTCTCCTGATTTATTATTGAAAATCCTTTTAGAAATAATTGACTCTTTTTTTGAAGTGCGATATATTTTTGGAATTACTTTGTTCATGGTCTTTACATGAAAGTTGTTCTCTCAAATTTAGTTTCTTTTAAAATACTTTTAAACATTGATTTGGATATTTGGTCATCACACATTTTCATGGAACGTATTTTAGTTAGGTTTGTTTTTTATCTAATTCATGATGGAATATTTTTTAGGAATTATGATTAATATTAATAAATAAAAATATTTTTTATTTGATTACGTGATAATATTTATATGTTTTGTTATTGGAGCAACTATTTCAAAAGACAAGGATTTTTACTTTGTTTTTATTGTTTGTGTAATTGGTTTTTTCTATAATTTAGACTGTGAGGTTTTGATTCGTGCAAATTTGTAGTTTTATTGAGAAGGTTTTTCTTATAGTCAATTTTTGTTATTGAAAAGGTTGTTCTATAATTGTATGAATTCAATTTTGCTTATACTCCTATATTTTCTCATACATTTATATCTTTCCATTAAAGATATATTTGAAAACATAAATAACATATATTTTCTTCTTATTGAATCACCCAAAAACTATAAGTGCTTATGATGACTATAGCATTCACTCTTTAATTGCACCAACCCTCTCAAAATAGAAAATCTCATTTGAATTTCAACAATACTGATCATGTAACTCTCTTTTTCTTTCTTTTGTTATTTGAGTGTCATTTTTAATGTTGATACGGAGATTAAAATTTCACTTGAGCATTTTTCTTCCATGGAGAAGAAAATTTTCAACGCATGTGAAAGATTCCAACATTAATATTGGGGAAGGTTGTATATTGCATGTAATTTCATCTCAAACTCAAATAAATTGAAGTTTTCTCAAATATCATAAGATATGTTGATTTATGTTTAGAGAAATTTAGTTTGGTCAAGCTTACCAATTTTTTTAAGGCAATCATATCTCTTGCTAAACCATGTACATGTATTATATTCTATGAGAATAGTGGAATTTTGAACAATATATATATATATATATATAGATAGATAGATAGATAGATAGATAGATTTGTAATCTAAGCCTGAATCATTCTTAGGCTTGGATTTAGATGATGTGTCATCTCTAAAAAAACATTTTACTCTATGCTAAAACCTTGCCATCATCTCTAAATAAATAAATTTAATGTTATTCTCTACTAATTCAATGCTTTTCCTATTCATTTTCCAACGGTTTCAAACTATCCAATAGCTGAAATATTTTCTTAAAAACAACCGGTTACTTTAATGATTGTCATTCAATTTATTTGTATATTTATAACACTATTATTATGCTATCAAAAAGGGAATTCATTCACCAAGTTATGCATCATCTCCCTCGCATTCTATTTTCATCTTCAGTTATAAAATTTCCTATTGAACCAAAACTGTTCTTGCATGGTGAATTGCTTTAGTTGCGGATAATGAATCATCACTCTCAAAAACTATCCCTGATTTTTTTCATCATAATTTTCTCTAAAAAAACTATGATACCTCTTCGATTTTATCTTATGGTTCATCCCATCCACCATCACCACTTTTGTTACTCTTCATCTCTTGATTATTCATTAATTGATATGAGAGGGACTCAAATTACTATTAGATTAGAAAAACATTTTAGCTCTACTTTTTTTATTGATTTTTTTTAAGGATATTTTGTTTATTAAGACAATGTTTATTAGTTTACTTTTCTAACTTTTTAAGTTTATTCCTTAAGGTGGATGTGGCGACTGTAACTTCGAGTTATTCTTAAGCTAGAATATTGATTATGTGTCACCTCTAAAAATCCTCATACCTCTCTTATTCCATTTCTCTCTTATTCCATTTCATAAATAAATTAACTTAGTTTGAGTTAAAAAAAATTCCCATTTTCATCTCAAACTTAGATAAATTGAAGTTTTCATGAATCTTAAAAGCTATATCTACTCACATTTTCATGAATCTCAAAAGTTATGTCTATTCACGTGTAAAAGATACATTGTAGGGTTGTGAAATTTGCACAATTATTTGTTAGAAGTATATCATCAACTCGGTCTTTGAATTTGTAATATTCAATCAATTCCATTAAAAAAAATAGTTGGTCAAATTTCCCCTAATTTTTCACCATAATGTTAATGGTTCAATATTTGTTTTGATAAGAAAATAATATATGCATATTTCAATAATTAGTTGGGAATAAAGCCAAATTCATGATATGACAGATAAATAAATTTTTATTTTTGGAGTATATATTATAAAACAAAGGATTGATTATAGTTTTGATCTCTTTATTTTCACTCACGAAATTTGTCCGCTATATTAAAATTCAACAATATTGGTCTTGCCTTAATATAATAGACTTGACTTATTATATCATTAGTATTATCCAACAATATCATATATTTTTTCTTAACAAAGTATAATAAACTTGAGCTTTTATAGAATTAAAAGAAAAAAATAAAATGAAACAAGACGTTAATTTTATTTTTTGCTATTATTTTTATTTTAATTTTATTGATATGTTACTAAAAAACATTCATTTTGGTTAGTGTCTTAGGTTGAGCACGGATTAATGATCTTTAAAGCATATTAATATTGAAATGTGTATTTAGAAGATGTTTTTTTTAACTAGAACTGTGTTGATATGACACTATTTAGAAAGAAAAAAAAATCTCAATCTCTTTTATATACTATCTAATTTTAAGTTAGAATTGTGATGATGTGTTGCAGCTCTTAGAAAAACCTTTCACTTTTACTCTATCTAATAATCACTAATATTACTCTAATTAAGCATAGGTTACAAAAAGATATCACCTTTTATTATTCTATAATGTCGATATATGATTAAATAAAGATGGGAATATAAACATCAATTGAAGAAAGAAAAAAAATTAATTAAGCAAAGTGACAAGAAGCTAAACTAAATTGTTGGCTAAAATAATTTGGACCAACAAAAGTTGTAATAAAATTTCAGAAATGGGGTTTTGATAGAAAAGTTTGAAATAAGCTAACTTATCAGCATAAGAATTATCATTTCAATAAATATATGAGACCTTAAATAAGAAATATGAACATAAAAGTAAGCAGTTAGGTCACATTGCATAATTTTCAAGAACATGGTCAAAAGATAAAAGACAAAACCACCAAAGATTAATCATATCCTAACTTGAACTTATTGCAGCCTTCTTATGAGTAATATTTACATCAAACATGAATGAATCTAACTCAATAAAAAAGAATGTGAGATTCCAAGATAAAAAATAAACAAACAACATATTATTACACCACTACGATCCGATCGCAAAAAAGAATTTTTTTATATTATTGCATTATTAAGATAAACTATGATATAAGTCTTTCAACTTATTAAATATTACAGGTTCCACAAAAAACTATATTATTTGTCTTAAAATATTTACACAAATCTCCGATAAAAATCAATACAAATTCTCATATGTTTTAAACAATACTCCTATTTTAGTATAAATTAATATTAAAATAATCATATCATTACATTTAAAAATATTATAAATCAATAAAATATATGTGATTATACTTAACACAATTTTTATTTTCTTAAATACAAATTATAATCCAACCCGTGCAACGATGAATATTTACAGCGAAAGCTGAAATAAAGTGATACCGGTTTCATATCGAAAGAGTGAAACCTGTATCGGGTCGCAAAAAATTCAGAAATTGATTTTGAAATACAGCGAAAGCGTTTTCTTTGATTGATTTAGAAATTACTAATTTTCAAAAAGAGATTTTAAAATTGTAACTGTGCATGCGAAAGCTGGCAGTTATAAGCTTAAAATCTGGTAACGGGCGCGCGAAAGCCGACGATACCTTTAAATTTGTTTTTCTTCTAAAAATAACTTTTCAAGCAAAAATTGATTATTTTTCAAACAGAGTTATGACGTTGTAAGGCGTACGCGCGAAAGCGGTCGAATAGATTACAAAGTCGAAATTTGGTGTCGTACACGCGAAAGCTGACGACCCCTTTAATTTAATCCTTTTTACGCGCGAAAATATTGTCTTGTTACAATAATAAAATACAACTTAACAAGTACTCACGGTCGACGCAAATTATATTCCGGGCTCTTGTCATTAAAATTTATTGAAACAAGTTATTTTCCAATTTTGTAATTAAACTAATTAGCATTGTCTTAGATAAACAACGTGACAATAGATAACGGTACTTGACATTAGTCTCTGTGGGATTCGACATCTTTTATACTAAAACCGATATTTCCGTGCACTTACGGACCTATCAATGTGCTAGCCGTCTTGGACTAATCATGTTCACCTTGTACAGATTTAAGTCTTGTTTTTTTTAAAAATAATATGTCGTTCTCTCTATCTGAGAATCGAAGAGTAATTCTTAGCAAAACATTTTACCTCGCATTCAAAAATAAACGAACTTTACCAAACTTAAAAAAAAAAAGGGGTGAAAGGATTCAGAGAATAAATGAAATAAAAAGTAAAACAAATATTCAAAATGAAAAGAAAAGTATAAAATAAATAGTATGACAGAAAATAAAAGTATAAAAAAAAATAAGAGAAAGGTATAAAGATATTTAAAGCACAGAGTATAAAAGAAAAATATACACTAAATCTAATTAATATACAAACTTTAAACAACAAAAAATTACCTTACAATTAATTAAAACGAATCCATGGAAACAACGCCATTTGATGAGCCAGATTGTAGCAATGCGGCATCAAAGATTTATAATTATTAGTTGGTAGTGTTTAGTTGATTATAGGCATTTATTGACAGATTATGAGTGAGGGGTGAAACAAACAATAGACAAGTTATGTTGGGAATAGGATTCATTAGTTAGTTCACTAATGCCTTTCCTTGATTAACTATAAATTCCTCCTATCCCAATTATACATTCACCTATCACCCTCCATAGATCTTGATGTTTCATAAATAATGGGAGATCATCTCTAGTCTCTAACCACTGATGTTACGACTAGTTACCTAAAAGAGAAGTATTAAGTTCCAACAATGTGTGTGATTGTAAACCTAGCCCAACAAGTGCCCTTACCTATTTTCCTTGCAAGGGATGTCAGCTTCTAGCATGCCCCAAGTAAGATCAACCTTGGATAGTATACCGGAGAATCATTAAGAGTAGTAATAAAGACACATCTATAATGCAATAGGATTTATTTATAGCCACCCATACCAAGTATTTATATTAGATCCCTAATAATTACAGTTAATCCCAAGAAAAAAAGGATTTTGAAATGTTGCATAAGTCAACTTGATCTACAAGCCTTTGTTACCACCTCACTTTTGTCTTTTCACTCTCTCTTAATCTTTCTTTCTCTAACTTGAATATTGAGTGAATGAATTGAAATTAAGGTTGCAAGCCTATTTTCTAAGTTGTGGTTTTCATCCTTCGTCGGGAGAGTAGTTGTTCACCAATTGTTTGTGCTCCAATGGAATGCTACCACCTTAGCCAAGTGGGACTTTTTAGACCATATTTACTCACCGGACAAGATAATAGATTTGTTGGACGAAATGTCATCTTATTAGACCGCATTTCGTCATTGGGAGAGTTAATAACTTCATTGGGGGGTTTTTCCTCTTTTAAGACTTTAAGATTCTGACTTTGCTTTGTTGGGAGAATGACATGGCTCATTTGTGAAGGCTTTGATCTTTTATATTTTAAGTTATATGCTTGCAGATTCCCTTCTTGTTCTATTTAATGTACATTGTCTTGTAATAAGTAATAAAAGTACGACAAATACTAATATAATCATGGTGCTGTAATATTTACAATTATTGGAGGTTTTCATCATGTTTCTTACACCAAATCGTACTCAAGTAATAAAGCAGTAAGTTATTGTCTCCACATGGATTGGCGTTCTACTCGGTAATTAGAGGAATTTTTTTGAAAGTAAAAAAAAGAAGAGATTAAAAGTGATTACAGGGTTTTAATTGTTCTGCCCAATGCGAGATTAGGTTTTGTGATTCTTAAGTGTAACGTCAATTAGGGAATCCTCCAGTCCCCTCTTCCATCTTTGTTGGAACTAACTCGATTGATTATTAATTTATGAGTTGTCTCTTTGGATTTAAGAAAGTAGAACATGACCCTATGATTAATGAGTGGAAGTTTATTTTAATATCGCTGCAATTCAACCAGTTAAAATTGTGGCGTTCCCTTAAGATGAGTCATCGCCTTAAATTCATACTTAGATTCTATTAAAAGAATTTAATTTAGAAACTAAGCAATTAACTACTATCAGGGTCAGACGAAATTAGGGTTGTCAATCTTATTATGCTGCATCTAAGATGTGGTATAGAAACAGACATATACAAATTAAATTAGACTTTAGATCATAAACTGAATAAAAAACTTTATTAATTGAATCCAACAAATAAGAAGGGGTTCATCGTGGAACCCTAATCAAAGAGGTTTAGTAGAGCATGCTAACAAAAATCATTACAAAACAATTAAAAAAAACATACCCTAGAGAGAACACGAGGAGAATGGAGATCCTCTGCCTTGAAGCTTTGATGCTTGATCATTTCCTTGTACCGCTAGCTTTTTGAATGAATAAAAGAGTGTTCAAGGGGTCTCTATTTATAGTACATCATTACTTAGGGGTTAAAAGAAGAAAAAAAAAAGGGTTTTTCAACGAAAACAACTTGAAAAATAAGCAAGTTGCACTCCCTGCCCACGCACCATATGCGGGGTGCATGAGGTAGTAGCCAAGGCTGCCTCATGCGCAAGAGCGAATGACTTCGGCATAGGGGCGCTTCTGGAAGCCCCTTCTGTGCGAATTATGCAGTTTTTGTCCCTTTTTTTAGTGTTCTTCTGTCTTGCAATGCCTTGAAACTTGAAATGAATTTTCTTTAATTTAGATTGTCTTCAAAGACCTTCTAAAAACCATTGATCTTTAACTTTCATATCCTCAATCCTTCACTTGATGTCTTGTTTTGCCGATTTACATTATTTCTCACTATACAGACTCAAAACACCTATGGAGTTGCATGATTTAGGATAAAACTGAATTATAACGACTCAAATAAAAACAATACAAAAAGTTCCTCAAACCATTAACAACTCCTCTAAACGACTTCTAATCCTTGAAATGCAATGAAAATAATTAAAATCATAGTCAAAAATATCATTTGATGTTCTATCATCATCTACTAACAATTTTTTTCAAGAAAATAGTGCACAATTAACTTTTAAAATTTCCCCTTTTTTTTTGTTACGTTAAAATTTCCCCTTTCTATCATCAACGGTTGAAAATATAATTAAAATGAATAAATTATAATGGTTAGCAACTTTTTTATGTTAAAGACAACACATTGATTTACTTAAAAGATATTTAATAATGATTCTTATTTTAGGAAAGCTTTTATACCTCTTTAAGAGCTAAAAATATTTAATTGTTTTTAATGCAACATGAACTTTATAAACTATAAAGTGATCAAATAACATTTTACTTGTTAAATTCAAAGAGAGGAAAGCATGGATAAAACTATCAAGTTTGTGTATGCTATGATTTTATTTATTTCTATGTTTCTAGCTGCAAGGAATGTTGACGGTCGGATTTTTTTCCTTTTCAAATTCCTTTCTTTAGTTTTATTTTCTTTGTACATAATATTTTATCTTATTTTAGTAACATTATTGCATTCTCTTTTTTTCATGACAGCATACCTTAAGTGTAAAACTGTTGATGATTGTCCAAAAAGTCAAGTTGTGTATAAGTGCGTTGGCAACTATTGTCGTAGTGTTAGAATAAGGCGACGGATTCTTGAAGTCTTAGCTTAACTGGCAAATGCCGAAATTGTAAGGTCGGATGTCGCGACCCGGGTTCGAACCCGAGACCTCACAGTTGTGTGAGTTTAATTTCAGTGGATTACGACTTCATCTAAGACCCGAATAAAAAAGAATAAGGCGATGGATCATATGAGTTCCATACCAAAGACATTATACTTACGTCATGCAGGGGAAATGGTTCTTACACGAGCAAAAAAAACTATGCAATATACCTTTATGCTAAAATTTCCTCTTTTATTTATTTTATTTTTGAACTTTTATGGACCTTGCAGTAATGGATTTGTCTAAGAAAGTCATAATTATATTATTTTCTTCTCTCTTAAATTTGGATGTATTGCACGGGTCTCCATTTTAGACATATCAATTTTACTTTCCAATCCATGTAGCGGAACCAGAAAAAAATAAGTTCGGATCAGCAACAAAAATCAATTATAATATATAAAAACAAATTTTATGTTATAATAAGCTTTGAAAAACGTCTCTAAATTAAAAGCTTATCGATTTGAAAATATAAGTTATAGAAGGTAATATGACATAGGTTAAAAGACTCACGTCAACTAAACTTATCTTTAGCAGCAACATAAAAATGTATAGTACTTGAAACTAAAACAAAATTGAAATGGCTGAATTAACATAGCTACACCATAAGGAGTTAAAATAGAACATCAGTTCTAAAGATAAACAAAATCAACAAAATTAAAGAAAGCACAATCAAGAAAATAAGATACGATGTAACATTTCATATAATCAATCAATCACATGTATCGCAAATAGTTTTCTTCTTACAATAGAGATACAAAGTAACACAATAAAATGTCAACTTTAAGCATGATAATAATCTTGACAAAAACTCACACAATGAAAGTTAATTTCATAGTAAACAGAATCAACAAAATCATTAATTAAAATTAATTAAAAATATCAAAATATTATTCCATCAAATATTGTTGAAAACAATAAGAAACCTAAAATTTCTAAATCCAAAGAAAACAAATGTCAAATAAATTGCGAATTGGATAGAAATTTTAGTGTTTAAAATCATTTATATGCAAAAAATTTCGCACAATTGATGGATTTAGAAAATATGAGATGAAAATAAAACATAGAGAACAAGAATTTGATATTCATCGAAGAAAAATTAAAACACGTCAGAAACAAATTATACATTAAACAAAATATGAAAGGATTTTTTTTGCTTGGATACCTCAGATTCAGAGGTAGATTCGCATGCAGAAGGATTTGCCTGTTAAAGGAAGATATAAATGCGAGAGGAAAAGTGACAAGAGGGGGGAGGAAGGTGCTAGACCAAAATAGGTTAATAGAACAAAGCCCTCAAAGTTTTGATGATAAAAAAAATCAATGTACAAAGCATAGTCGAGAACAATTAGGATTCTCTAATGTGTGTTTAAGTGTGCTGGAAATTCTAAGTACAAGTGAAGCACTGCCTCAACACCAAGTCAAAGCTCTGCACCCCGTCAAAGCTCTTCACTAAGTGTTGCTTCATATGCTAAGTATTTTGGAAGCTATGGACCTTGTTGATCTTCGTGTTATAGATAAAGGCAAAACTTTATACCAAGAATAAGGTCAATTGTTGAAGTCAATGTTGTTCTACAATCCTTTGTAGTAGGATCTTCTGCACCAAGCATCTGACTTAAGTGAATTATGATTGATGTGTGCAACAACTAGTAACCTTTAAGATCATCATTGATGGAATTGAATGACTAAAGCATTGACCTTCAAATCTTCAAGATATCTCAACATTCATTCAGGCATTCAAAGCCAAGTATTTCATCATCAACTATCATCTACCTCACTACTTTATAAAAAGACCAAATTTGATTGAAGAAGGTTACAATGACACAACATTGCATTCAAGCTTACATACAAAGTCTAACATGTTCATATATACTTGTAATTATATACATACTTGTTTATAGTATACCTTGTCTAGCAAAACGAAAAGAAACATTTGTAATGCTAAAATCTAAGTGTATTGATCTTCATATCTGTTTACTACTCCTAGAGTTTGTGTAAACACTATCTTTTGTAAAACAACTTGTTCTTGTATCTTTGGATTGAGAATAGGTAGTCCTCTAAGTTGAGGCAAGAAAATCTAGGGCAAGGTTGTCTTCGTCTTGTTGTTGTAATCAGAATTTGCTTATAGTTGAATAATCTGTTGGAAGTTCAAGAGGACTAGAAGTAATCCCGAATTGTGGGATGAACCAGGATAAACTATTTGTGTTGTCTCTTGATAAGTGTCAAAAAGGAGTTAAATAGACTATATATTTTAGGCACTTTGATTACTTGGTTTGCAAGTTATCCTGCGAAAAGCTCACAAATACTGAAGAATCATTCAATTATGCTTTTCACATCTA
>Ga0315915_1003806_pt1 | contig 19122 bp, 9 predicted proteins | sample MpolbnodulesMG_FD_207738 | JGI IMG/M metagenome (GOLD analysis project Ga0315915, IMG submission 207738) | Medicago polymorpha root nodule microbial communities from Los Angeles, California, United States - branched nodules | ecosystem: Host-associated > Plants > Roots > Nodule | place: USA...
AATATTAATTAAAGGACCAAAGTGATACTACCTAAATAGTTAAGAGACCAAAAATACAATTTAGCCTAAAAACAACTATCTAAAATGAACTATGAAGGAAAGGATGATGGGCCCTCAAGGCCCAACACGACGAAATTGGTTACTTCATGTTTTCTACATGTTACCATAAAGTCATGTTAGGTGTAAATGGCTCTATTTGAAGACATGAACATTGGCCGATGAGATTTCTGCTCTTCTCCCATCACAAAACACTCGCGTTCAGCAGAAATGACACATTTACCCCTGTGTTACTGTATTAATGAACGTGTAATAGTCTAATGTGTTCGAATTTGTGTCCGCAATGTTAAATTTTAATGAATTCGTGTTATGTGTAATTTGGATCGTTTATGTGATACTTTGTGATTTTGAGAATTTAATGACAATTTGATGTAATTTGGATCGTTTATGTGTTATTACGTGTGATTAGGCGCCAATAACGACGAATTTGGATCGTTTATACATGATTATGCAATTTTGAGAAAAACGATGAATTTTGGTTATTTGGACCGTTTTGTGATTTTGAGAATTTAAGTACAAATTCATGTAATTTGGATCGTTTGCATGTTGTTACCGGCGAATTTGTGTTATTTGGACTGTTCGGATCGTTTATGTGTGATTATGTGATTGTGAGAAAATCGATGATTTTGTGTAATTTTGATCGTTTACGTGCGATTATGTGATTTTGTTGTTAAACCGACGTTATTCGGTTCAATTATGAGCATTTAAACATTTCGGGTCATTAATGACCAAGTGTGCATTGATTGCTTATTGCCTATATGATAAAGTATTGGAGTGTTTCTTTTCCCACCATTTAAGCTTCTTGCATAGGATTTTATCGTTTTTACGGTTTTTAGATTGTATAATCTAAAGTAATGTAAGGCCCACGAGGATAGAAAGAGAAAAAAAAAACTCCCGTATTTTAACTTATATTTAAACATAAGCAATATCCGTATACTCATTTTGATTGCTTATTTAAATCCGGAGTTCCAATTAGCACAAATTACTCTAGAGACTAACTTCTGTTGAGATATTTTGGGTGAAAACTAAACAAACACTAAAAATAAGATTGCAACTGATGGCATTTTATATGCAGGGGCCGAGGTTCGAACCCCGGATACTCCATTTCTCCACAATTAAATTGTGTGAGCTCTAGCCACTAGGCTACTTGACCAAAAAAAAAAAAAAAAGATTGCAACTGATGGCTATGGGTGATTGCAACTGATGGCCGCGCGGTCACTTGAAGCTGCATAAGATAGCTTTTGGTCTACCATGGATTTTCACCTGAAAAAAAATCACCAAACATATGCTGTTTTATCCATAATAGAGAATCTTAGTAGCCTTCCCCTTAATGGCAAAATATTGCAAGAATGAAGCATAAATTCTGTTCACTGAACAGTATTATTTTCCAATAACCTCAAACAATGTGACCCTGAAGTTGAGGCAGACAAACAAATGCTTAAAATAGCTCCTATGAGCAATAGAATTTCCTTTTTACAAATAAGTTGAGATAAATTACAAATAAACATTTTCACATATCAAACACTGCACACAGAAGAAAGTGCTTATAAGTTAAAGGAAATAAAGTCAACACCCTTCAGAAAGTTGCAAGGAACAGTACTTCCATTCCCCAGAAACTCATAAATTAGAAGTGAAAAACTAATCTCATTGAAGACTTTACTGGCTGCTGATCTCTATGCCCGCTTGTCCATTCACTTTGATCATATTAATTTCTTCAATTAATTCGGTGTGCTCGGTCTCGTTTGCGGTCTTATTTTTGAGACCATCCAAGCCACTGTCGTTAGTCACATCACTCAAGTTACAGTTATTGGTGTTCGATGTGCAATGCTTTCTCTGAGCAGCCGCTCCTCTTTCTTTGACCCCTTCAGATGAATTAACTGCACTGCTGTTGCTCTTTCGCCGGCCCAGCTTTGGAGATTTTGCACGTGTGGGTGGTAGCTGACCATACATGTTAACTTTGTCATTAACACAAGTTGAAGAACATAACTTAATCATAATGTGTTGTTTTTATGATACTGTAGATGAAACTTGCTTTGAGACATTAACATGAACTACACATTATCTTCACTGTATAGACTGAACCTCGTACATGATACTGTTATAAGGGTCTATTTGAATTGACTGATTTGAGTTTATCTACTGACAAAAACACTTGTGAGACTGTTTATAAAAACAGCGTAACGCTGATTGAAAAAAATAGTTTGACTTCATTTTATCTTTTGAGATAGAAATTGCTTATACATAAACACCTAATACGATATCCACTTAATTAAGTTGTTTGTCTCAACAGGGAATAAGTTTAAGTACAAGACCATTACATACCTTCTTCAAGTCAACCTTAGGTGGAGGCCCGTCATGGTAAAAGCTTGGCATAGGGCTGGCTTTAAACTTTAAACTCCTCCTCAACTGTTTGATGGCTTCCTCTTTCTCTTCCTTAATCGTTGAACAAATTAGAGTGAGAAAACTAGGAGAAAAGAAGTAACAAAATGACAATGTAATTTATGGTTCCTGAGATAATGAAGAAATCTCTTTGTACCTTGCTCCTTGCTTCATTTTGATTCTTCTCAGCTTCCATTGCTTGTTGCTTTTCCTCTAATTTTGAATAAAACTATAACACAGATAAAAGGGGATGCACCGATCAATTTGGGATGAAAACCCTGTTGAAACAAAGCTAATTAATCAACAAACTTTACCTCCTTTCTTCTTTGTGCGCGTTCAGTTGACCGAAAGCTTGGAGCAGAAGCAACAGTTGCCCTGGACTTGAACGACCTCACTGAAGTTGCAGTTCTTTACATGGTCATAAAAAATTATAAGATAAAGTCATAAAAAATCATTGATAGAATAAGAAAAACATGAAATTAGATTTTGACACCCTTCGACTATAAGGATTATAAGAGTATACCCAGAAGCAACTGAACATGAATCGTCCTCGTCAGAATGTTTCTTGTTATCAGGTTTCACCGGTTTCCTTGGAACTAAAGGAGACTTCAACTGCAAGGCACAAACAGTCAAAACAGAAGTTTTAAGACTAACTCTGAGTACATAGTAATAAATTAACCATAAATAGTTCGGCAATAGATTAGACAATGAAGGAGGAAGCAAATTTACAATCGGCATATACCTGATTCTGTTTAAGCATATTGGAAGACAGCACATTCTTTTTATTTACAGATTTTCCTCCATTATTAGCGGCCTTGTTATCTTCTTCAAAAGTAGGGCGAGTTACAATTGTAGCACGCCTTTCAGTTGCTAGGGAAAATGGCCGCGGAACTGTAGGCTTGACAGTATCTCGTGGCTTTTGATTACCCCTTGTTTTGTGCGGTTTCGAACTTTTCACATTGAGAACACCCTCAAAATCTGGTACCAACTTCTCGTCACTTTTTCTGATGTTAGATATGTCGGAGGCCTTAACAGAAACTTCTGTTGTACATTCCTTCACCTCGTATTCCTTTGTGCTCTCTTCTGAACTATGATGTTCAGTAGTCTCGTTGATATGCTCATAAGACTCTGTCATATTGTGATTATCAGTTCCGGTTTCATGACCTGAATCGTGCGAAATTCCATCGGCATAGACTACGACGCGATCTGGCTCCTTGATGATACAAATATCTGAATCTTCTATCCCCATTGCACTATAAAAAAAAAAAAAATTGAATCATTAATTGAATGTACAATCTTTCACAAAATATGACTTTATATAGTTAAATTGTTTTACAAAATATGATGATACAACATAAATGGCATAATCTCTTTTCATTGAGCCAAAACATAGTATAAAATAAGAACATTATTTAAATAAATATGCATTCTATGTAAGACTTACCTAAGTTCTATTGTTGAAATAATCTTTCAGTTATCTCTTGGAACATTAACATTACATATCCATCCTAACATAGATATATAAACACTCTTACATTACACCAAGCATGCCCAAACGTGTATATAAATTTAATTATTTACTAAACCCTAGAAGATAAGAGAATATTCTTTAGAGATCATAATAGTTGCTTTCAACTAAAAAGTGGAACAATGGGGCCAAAGATTAATTAAAAAAACTAAGTAATGAGCAGGACAAATTCCAAAAGTATTGAAGTTGTTAGCATATGTGAATTATTTAACATAAAAAAAGCATATAAAAATTTAGAACCAAATTGTCTACCTAACTAAGTTAAGAAAAACTAAAACACAGAAAAGGAAAGTAATCAAATTGGTTGGCAAGCATCTTCAATCAATGATTAAAACTCTAATAATTCAAAATTAACAACTCAACAATATGATTATCCGACAAGGTATCATACACTAGACAAAAACAAATAAATTAATTAATTAATAATTAAGTATAAGCAAGGAGAAGAAGAAACATATATACTAAGTGGTTGGTTTAAAGAAATTATCTTTTCATAATGTACACATTATTACTATTTATTTTTCCTATACTGGATCCAACCATGCAAGAACCATTTGTTCAAAAAACAAAAAAAGGGACCAAACAGAACTTGTTTAACAAACATCAACAATGAAACATGCTAGATCTTAGAAGGTAAGAATAAACATGAAAATGTAAAGGGTAGTTGAGAATGACTCACATTTAGAGTTTTGGATCTGGAATAATAATGGAAGTGACTGTGTTGTTGAGTTTGAGTTATTATGATGAGTTTGTGAATTACTAGGAGTTTGTGTTTTGTTTTGTTTTGTTCTGTACTTTTGTTTTGTTTTCATGTTGTGGTTTTTTATATGTCACTAGTCGTCGGTCACGCGCCGTGACTTTTAACGGTGTTAGTTGAATTCCACCTTTCTAGTTTTTGAATTTGAATTTTGAAAAATTCTACTATGCTATATTGCTATGCACCACTTTTGATTTGAATGAAAGTGTAAACATTTACAGCTCCTTTATTACTATGGCCGACCCAAGAGCAATCAGAAGAGATGACATCGATCTTATTTAGTTAAGTAAATGTCATTTTGGTTTTTGACTTAAGATCAAAGACAAAGTAGTTCATGAATGTGCACATCCGTTATCACTTTAGTATCTGACGTTAAATAATTATGTTAAGTGGTGATGTGGCAAAGGTTTTATGCTGATAAGGAGTATACGGTGTCACAAGTAAGTAGAAGGAGAGCCCTTGTGGGCTTCTACTTTTGAGAATCGTCGTCATTTATTGTAATAGTGTATTTATTAAGGTAGTGAATTGGACAATGTCACATGTTTAAAGAGAAGCGAAGCTTGTGTTTTTATCTTCACAGAAGCACGGCAAAAATGACATTGGGATGTAAGAATGTTAGTTTGAACGTGGAACAAAACAATGGAAAAGGATTTCAAGTAACTTTTAAATATATGTTTGGTTTCACTTTTAGAATGATCATTGATTCTGAAGAATGACTATTCCTTCGGAATGACCTTTTTGCATAATCAATTCTACTTTTAGGATGTGATATTTAGTCATAATATTTTTAAGAGCAAATAGTCACTTTAGTCCTTGACTCTACACCTCGCTGTCACATAGGTCCCTGACTCCAGATTAAATACAAAGAAGTCCCTGACTCTGTACTTATGTTATCACTTCAGTCCCTGACGTTAAATAATTCTGTTAAATGTGTTACAAGGACTAAAGTGAAAGTAGAAAATTGTCACTTTAGTCCATGAACCAAAAATCAATATCCTCAACTTGAATCTAAAATCTCTAAATCCTTAAATCTCAAATCCTTAAATATCATTCTTAAATCCCTTGAATTGAAAATCTCAAATCCATAATTTATTATCTTATTTGACAATATTAATATAACATTTTTTTTTGTCAAACTATAGCGTTTTTTTATTTAAAATTAAAAAAATAGAGATTAATAATATCAACGTAATTTTTCTTTGTTACTCAATTTGTTGTTTAATGATGTGGACAAAGTTTTACCGTTAAGCATAAAAAATACATAAAACGTTCAATACAATTTATAGAACATACAATATTCAATATATCTAAAGAAAAAAAGTTTACAATGTTTAGAAAAAAGTCACTTTTTTTTTTTTGACAAGAGAAAAAAGTCACATATTAGGGTATATTTTTTTTAGGGATTTAGCGATGACATTTAGGGATTTGAGATTCAAATTGGGGATATTGATTTTTGGTTCAGTGACTAAAGTGACCATTTTCTACTTTCACTTTAGTCCATGTGACACACTTAACATAATTATTTAACGTCAGAGACTAAAGTGATTACGGAAGTGCAGAGTCAAGAGCTTCTTTGTATTTAATTATGAGTCAGAGACCCTATATGACAGCGAGGTGCAGAGTCAGGAACTAAAGTGACTATTTACTCTATTTTTAATTTTAATATCTGACATCGTATAAACATTCAAATCGAATTCTTTATTGTTATTTTCTCACACTACGGATTAAAAACACACTGGATCATAACGTATTTTATATGTGTGGGATTTTGTATGTCAAAATAACATCTCTCATATTTTATTGCATGCATGGGTGTTTGCTTTTCTTTCCCTCTACATCTATTTGAAACTGAAATACTTTATCAAAATGATTTTTTTTAGGAGTAGTGATATTTGAACAATTCTTTTGGTATAGTTTTTGGGACAACCTTTTGTTCTCTCTTCTCATTAGTCAAAAACAATAGAGAGAGAGAGAAAAAAAAGAAGGAAGAGAGACAATAGGAAGATAATGTGAGTATGAGAGAGAAAGTTGTACAAAAGTTGTATAAAAATGGTTGTACAAATATTATTTCTCTTTTTTTAAAGCCACCAGGCAATCAGTCATATAAGAGCGGGAATCAATATTTTTCTAATGCAACTAAGTGAGTTAGCTTATTGGCATGATTAGTTAGGAGAATAAAGAATCAATCCAACAATATTCAAATAAAAAAGTGAGAAAGTTAACAAGGTCTTGTTTAAAACAATCTAAAGTTTTTTTTTCCCCAAAGGTGAAGAAATTTAGGTTATAGTATAGTATATTTCAAAAAAAAAAAGTATTTCTACTTCTAAAAATCATGGTTTCTTTTATAAAAAAAAATCAAATCAAAATCAAAACAAGAATAGATAAATTAAGTAGTTATAATCTCATTTAGGACGCAAAGCACTAATTAGTAGTGTCGGTTGTCATTATATATACATCCAAACATACTTATTATCTAAGTTGTATTATACAGTGATAAAAAATTGTCTCACTCAATCCAGCTAAGCACACTTATAATTACCTCACAAATTATACTAATTAAGTTAAATTAAATAAAAGATCAAACCTATTTTCTAAAGACTTCTAAGTTCTTGGCTTCAAGTAAGTGATCACCACAAATCATGATGTCCATATCTTTGCATAAAAGCGATTTAAAGAAAAGACACCCCATCTAAAGCATTGCTTAGACCCAATAATACTTGACTGCTCTTTCATAACCCCTTGATAAATGCCCAACACCCTCTAACAATTTTTCTAATCATAAATGTATAATAATAATTCATTCAAAGTCCATTACATAATCATAATATTACACGTCCATATTTACCATTTATAATAAGGTATTGATTGTAATATTTGAGTTTTAGTAGAGTTCTTGAATTAATTTCTTTCCAGTCATTAATAATCATTTGCAACTTGTCTAATGTCTAACGTAGATAATATAACAAAATTTGAATTTCATGGATGGTATATAGACTTTTTCTTTTTTGCTTTTGCCAAACAAAAGCTCTAAGCCTTGGTCATGCATGAAAAGAAGCAAAGCATTCCCCGAAAGTACATGTAGATGGTATGGGCATATGCTCGTCCCCGCTGATAAATTTGAATTACACTTTCTTTCACTCTTATGTTAAAATATACATTATTCTCCCAAAATACAACTAAATGAATGGTAGAAACTCTCAAAATGTTACTAGAAAGCAAGACTAGAGTTTTCTGAGTAAGAGGAAATTCATGTGACCAAGTCAATCTCATCTCTGCAATCCAAATCAGCATTCTGGTACTCAATAGACAAGCAAGATCAAAACTGAAAACCTCAAGTATGTCAACTTTAATCTTATGCCTAACTTACTTCTTTTTTCTATGACAAGCCTCTACCATCATCAATTTCATTCTCCTACTCAAAAGTATCCATAAAAGGGAAATTTCATCTGCCAAACTAAAATATATGCATTTTTCTTCTTAATTTGTAACTAATTTTGTTGATTGAATCCAGCTATTATAGCTATTTTAATCATACCTAAGATTTTGAATGCAACAAATGGATAATTGACAAAGGTAAGGTGTCTTTTCCCTCCATACACAGTGGTCCAACTACAAGGATATATTAACACCCTTATGGTTGTACTCCTCTAAAAATGTTCTTTTTAGGCACATTTTTCACATTAGATGGTGTATCAAACTCTTCACGTTAGAGAAAAAGGGTATATCTAAAATTTGAAATTTATTTAATTACTAAGGAGTAACAGAAATAAATTACATGTCGTTGTTTTGCAATGATAGTCAACACAAGTAATTACATAAGATACTACTGAAGGGACAGTTTGGCTAAGGTGAAAGCCAATACTTTTACACCATTGGACATATCTTTTATACTGGCAAACTCTTCAGGCTTATGGCTGTATCCTGTGAAAGCGACGACAACAAGAATATTGACAAATTATTTTCTTTATAAATCAGTAAGTAAAAGTAATTGATTGAGTTACACCTATTCAACTCTATGAAACAGTGGCACAGACACGAATACTAAACACATGGCAATGGTAATAATTTGAGAAAACAGAAGCAGTTGTTGAATGTAATAACATGTGCGGTTTTTGTCTATGTCGGTACTACAAGATTCAACTTGCTTGTTGATTGCAAAAACAATTGGATAGCTGGTATCAGATTGATGTATATAGCAAAAAAAGCTGAACAGAAAATACCTTTGTAACATGGAATGAAAATCATACCCATTGGAGACACCCTGCAATTACATAGCGTACATGAGCAGCGGATATTTTATATAAGCACAATCCACTGTATAATATTTTCTACCAAGTTAAAACATTTTAACCTATCTTCCTGCAAATACCTGGCCATAAACAAGGAGTCATGATAGGCTCTACTGATCATCAACTTGCTCGTCAAGTTTAACTCTTTTGTTGCAGTTTCCATTGCATTGACAACTGCTTCATCAGATAGGGCTGGTGGATCCTGATTGATGATATGAAACTCAGTGAGCTTGACACCTCGGGTTTTAGTTATTCTAATTGCTGTTTCGTGAATTTTTTCAATAACTTGGTTTCTTCTTTCCTCGTCAATGTCCCTAGTGTCTGCAGCAACACAAAACAATTACATATTAAATATCTATGAGTGTATGACCAGAGTATACTTGCAACTGGAAATATTAGTCGGTGGAGAGGGAAATAATCTATGCAATTCTCAGAAATGAAAAAAATAAACAACTATTGGATGGACAAACTACTTGTATTTAAACATTATAAGAATTATAAGAATGCCTGGTACGACTCAAATTGTCGTGAATATACGTACCAATTTCTATGTGTGATTTGCTAGGGATGCTATTGATTGCTCCAGGATGCAATTGCAGGATACCTTGTAAAATAAGTTGTTGTTTTGAATGAGGGCTCTTCATTGATCAAATCGAGGTACTACAATAATAACTTACCAACAGTGCCAACGGTATCAACAGACCCAGATTCCAAGACGTGTTTCTCAACAGCCAGGGCTAATTCAGCGGCTGCCAGACCAGCATCATTTCTGCTCCACGTGATTTAAAAATAATACTTTAAACATTAGATTTCAATAATTGAGAAATTTCAACTTCAAAAGGGATCAATGAAGTGAAGTAGTGAACTAGCGAATATAACATGATCAAGTGACAGTGTCGTACTTGACGCTACGATCCTTTTGCTTAAAAATATGAAGAAATTGAATAACACCAAAAAGAAAAATATATATTTTAAGATAGCAGCCACCTGTTAGGCATAAGGACGGCACCTGCATGGCCACCATTGCCTTCAAATTCAACCCTTAGACTTGCAGGAGCTGCAATGGCAGTGACTATGCCTATAGATATGCCTGAGTCAAGAAACAAATGACATATTATGATCATTGAAGTTTTGGTTAGTACAAAGATTATGTTAGTACAGAGATGTGTACCTTCTTCCTCCAGAATAGGCCCTTGTTCTATGTGCAATTCTATAAAAGCAGAATAGGTTCCTTTCTTTAAAAATACACTCGATAAATCGTCTTCATCTCTTGCGTATCCAGCAGACCTTGCAGCATCTAAGAAGGATACGTTTTGGCTATCAGTTATAGTCTTTAGAGAATTTGCAAGATTCTCACTCCCAGCCAATAAGCGGCTGCACAAAGCAACAAATGTTGAAACTTAAAGTAGAATATGGTGTCTAACTTAGTCAATCAAAGTAACAATGGTATGCTTCTGACCTTCCTAAGCAACTTATTCCAAAGCGTGTGGGTTCTTCTGATGTAAATAATATGACTTCCAACGATCTTTTAGGTTTGAAACCAGACCTGTGAAGGCTTAGTCAGTATGGCAAACGTTGCTACTCACCTAAGGGGATAATCAATGATCTATGTAAATCACATCTTTGGAATTTGGATCTTTTTACATGTAAGTAATTATAAGGAAATAGTTACTTGTGGAATTTCTTATTTCCACATTGTTGAACAAAAGTATTAAACACATACATTATTGCATTGTTCATAAAATGGTTTAAACTATTATACGTTGGTTAAACATTAACTCAAACAAATTCATTGATTTTGTTCTAATCAAACATCAAATACTATAATGATAGATACATACAGGTTTCTTCATTTTCACTTGGCTACGCTACCAATACTATATCTATATGCCTAATTCTTCCTTTGAAATAATTTGCAGCGAGACTATTACAGAGCAGTGAAAGGCCGTAGTAAGATTCAAGATGCCGAAACTTCCAGACTTGCTCGCTAATTATCAGAAGAAAAAAATTAACGATTATTGTACTCTAAACACTCAATTAAGTCCTATCAGCAATAATAACAAAGACAAAAACCTTTTCAAGACATTGATGGCTTCAACAGCGCCTAAAACACCAACAACTCCATCATATTTTCCCGAGTAAGGTATAGCATCGATGTGGGAACCTGTTGCAACTGCAGAAAGCCCGGGTTCACTGCCAGCCCTACAAAAACCAAGCAAAGGTAAAGCTATATATTATTTAATTAATTACAGGTAAACCATAGCTAAAAGAGGGAAGGTTTAGGTGTTGATATGAACTTGAAGACCGAGTCAATGATAAGTTGATTGGAATCTAGATTCCAGTGTGAGCTTTTGACGAACAAACACTCACCAACGACCAAATATGTTACCAACAGCATCCTCTCTTACAGATAGACCAGCAATTCCCATGAGGTTTTTAACAAACCTACAAATGCAAAACAAGAGTATAGTCTAAAGGTAAACATCTCACATTCTAAGGAGAAATATCGTCGAACACATTGACCACTTTGTTTAGAGTTAATGTCATTCATTCATACAAAAATTAGCAAAACAAAACCCGCACATCCTTTTTGCACCATTAAATTCACCTTTGAATCAACGCAGTACTATATCAACGATGTTCTTTTGCACAAAATCATACCTAATAATTATCTCTTTTAGTCTATTCAAGAACTACCTAGACAGTATTTTCCCTTCATTTAGCATTTACTAACTGATTTATAGGCATCCATAGTACAATTTCATATGTCACTCTTCTTGTACTCACTGTCACTTCTAATAGAAAGTGTGTCCAGTGTCCGACACGTGTCAGTGCCAACACCGACATATGTGATACTGATTACATTCAATTAATTCATTTTCTCAAACTATTACCGGTACAAACGTGTCAGTGTTGTGTCTGTACTTCATAGGTACACACTTTGCTCATCATCCAAGTTAACATAAAAAATATCGAAAAACTGAAATTTTATATAGACATATACATACATTATTACATAAATAAATACCTGCGAGCTAAAACATCTTTATCAGTATACAAAACCCTGGTTACTGATGGAGCAGGTGCATCAGAAAATCCAGAAAGTTCATCAATCTAAGAACAAAACAAAGTACAGTTCAAAATGTCAAAAACCAATAAATAAATAAAAATTGTGAATGATTGAGTGTACTGTACCTGATTTTGCAGAGCCTGAGCATCATAGGATAGTGAAGAGAAGGAAGTGGGTTGAAGAATTGAGTAACCGGAAAATTGTTCCATGGTTGAGATGATTGAAGGGTCGTGATCATGATCATGATGTTGATGACATGAAATTGTTGTGAAAAACAATAAGAGTAGAACAACAACAACATAGTTGTGATAGTGATGAACCATTTTTTGAGGTTGTTTTGTTATTGTTTCTTTGTTGCTTAAATTCATTAGCCACTCGCTACTCATCAACAGTGACAAACATTTAAGATGACTTTCCACGTGAATGTGTTTTGACGACTCACGTGCTATAAAAAATCACTAATTTTTGAAAGGACAAAAATCACTAATTTAATTTGTTAGCTAATTTTTTTTAGGGGAATTTGTTACCTAATTGTTGGGCTTAATTCACGAACTTTTTCAAATTTCAACACTTTTATTGTTTAATCAAGTTTTGAGTTTTTTTTTTATGGGTCTTACTAACTTGTGCTCCAAAGACACAGAAGAAACTAAATATAGAAATATAATCTTGAAAGTTGATACATTCATAATCTTAATGCAACATTTAATTTTTTATTCTATTTTTAAATTCTTATTTTGTGTCATAAGGACACACGTTAGCATTTTACTTTTTTTATTTAATAAGTTTGGGAGAAGGTAGTTCTTTGGCTGCGTTTACCGTAGGAGAGGAGGATAGGTCTCCTACAGTAGGAGATGTATAAAAAGCTTTTTTTTTTTTTCTAACACTAAAATGACCATTGTTTAGAGGTTTGTTTACGAAAGTAACCTCTTATTTGAGGTAACTTATATTTAATTTATGAAAAATGATATTTGTATAATTATTTTATAATAATTTTTGTTACAATTTTCACTCTCATAATTACATTATGTTTTTACTTTTTCTTTCTATTGTTTTAGTTTTCGTGTCAATACATTTATGATTGTCCAGAAAGTTGTCATATAAATGATTGTTCAAATAACAAACCTCTCGATTTATTCCCGAAAAATAATGTTAGGTAACTTATATTTTGTGTATTCCACTTGGAGTGACAATGGGTAAGGTAGTGTCTATATATAAATGACCAATAGTTTTATATTTAATTGCATATTTGTTTTAAAAAAATTGTATCATATTTAATTGCATAACAACTATGTAGCAACATAATTGAGAGATACTTTAAAACAAAAGTGACATTATTGTGAAAGAATATCCGTACAAAAGTGACTTTATTGTGAAAGAATATCAGTTAACATGGATAATTATAATCAAGTAAAATATTTTTTAGGATTAAATATGTTTTTTTGTCCCTATAAATATATCAATTTCTTGCTTTAGTCCCACTAAATTTTTTTTTCACTTTTTAGTTTCTATAAAATTTTCAATCACTACTTTTGATCTCTATTTTTAAGTTAATTTTTTTAATGATATTGTATAAAAATGTATAGAATATTGTAAAAATCTCTCCAAATATATTTTAATTCCCCATATACTTTTGTTATTTTTTGGTCCAAACATAACACTTTTGTTTATAATATATATGTGAAGGTAAATAATGAATACACTACAAACAAAGGACAACATACTCCCTCTATCACAAATTATAAATCAATTTATGAAAAAAAAATTGTTTCAAATGTATGAATTTTAAATCACCTCGTCACAATTTTACTAAATGTTTGTATTACTTACTTACCCAAAATATTAGACCATTTATCAAAAGATTCTCGTACAATTTTAATTAACCATTAAATGGATGCTTAATTTCCTAAATTAACAGCCCATAATTCACAGACACAACAAAAAACCTACTGGAGCTTCTATGAGTTTGCTTCCAATTTTACCAACAATGCCAACAACAATTTTTTTTTCTTTTTCAAATGAATATAGATGTTTAAATAATATAATTTTAGTGGGTTATATGACCTGTAAATCCTAGTCATTCAAAAAAATTCAACTACATCTAATGGTTGATATCCATTTTGCAAAAAACAAGTTCAAGTCTTCTACGATAGGAGACTTAAAAAGGTCTCCCACCGTAGCCTTTGTCGTAGTTCCCTCTAACTTTAGAGGTATTCAACTTCATCATTCTATTTGTTTCAAAGAGGATTGTAACCACTACATTTCTCACTTAACACTCTTGTCTTGCATCTCTTAGATGAGATTATTATACTCTACACAAATTCTTATAAACTTCAAGAGATACTGGGTGCGTTTGTTTATACTTTAAAAATAATAGATTTTGAGTTAAAAGAATCTAGAGATTTTTTGTTTAGTTTTTTTAAAAAAATATAAAGCTATTTATGTTTGTTTACTAACATAAAAATCATTTTTTAATATTTGACGCTCTTACACTTGAGTTCCTTGCAAGTAGGAAAAAAATAGATTTTTGAAAAGCTACTTGGAATAGCTTTTCATTTTGAGACTAAGAGCCCATTTGTTATAGCTTTTTTCAGTAAAAAATCACTTTTTTTTTTTAAAATAATCATTTTTAAGAGTTTTGCATTCGTTTGTTACAACTTAAAAAAAATCAGAATCTAAAAACAGCTTCAAATGAGAAGCTGTTAAGAGCAACTTCTCTAAAAATAGATTTTTTTTAGAGGAGAGAGAAAATATGATTTTAAAGATTGAACTAATTTTGTAACAAAAAATCCCTTTTATATAGAGCCCGTTTGTTATAGCTTTTTTAAGGAAAAAATCACTTTTTTTAAACAAATAATCACTTTTAAGAGTTTTGCATCTGTTTGTTACAGATTTTTAAAAAAATCAGAATCTAAAAAAAAATCTAAAAACAGCTTCAAATGAGAAGCTGTTAAGAGCAGCTTCTAAAAAAATAGATTTTTTTTAGAGAAGAGAGAAAATATGATTTAAAAGATTAAACGAATTTTGTAACAAAAAATCCCTTTTATATAGTTGTATCCAAACAAACTAGATTATTTGTTTAAAAAAAGTGATTTTTGTTACGGCAAACAAACGTAAAATAGATTCTGATTTTTCACAAAATCTCTAAAATATAATCTCTAAATTATTTTATGTCAAAATCACTTTTATTTTAATTCGTAACAAACGGGCCCATAGTTGTATCCAAACAAATTAAATTATTTGTTTTAAAAAAGTGATTTTTATTATGGTAAACAAACGCAAAATAGATTTTGATTTTCCATGAAGGGCCCGTTTGTTATGGCTTTTTTTAAAATAGATTTTGATAGTGTAAAAGGAATAGTTTATCAAAATCTAAGTATTTCTAAGAATAGTTTAACAAAGAAATTTTCAAGGAAAGCTTCAAATGAAAAATTTGTTTCAATAGTCTATCTTAAAATGTCATTCTAAGTATTTCATCATTTAGTTATAATTTTTTTCGGATACTAAAATTTTGAAAAAATCTCTAAAAAAAAAGCTATTTCAAATAGCTTTTCATAAAAATCATTTTTGAAAGATGTCATTTTGAAAAAATATGTGATTTTTACTATGTAAAATTTCGAACAATGAATATTTTAGTTAGTGAATGTTAAAATCTCTTTTTTAACTTATATCAAATGAGTTTCAAATAACTTTTACTATTCAGTAAATTTTAAAAAAATCCATTTTTAAAAATACAAAGGAAAATCCATTCGTTCTCTAAAATATAATCTTTAAATTATTTTATATGAAAATCACTTTTATATTAATCTGTAACAAACGGACCCTAAAAATGATTTATTTTTACAAAATAGATTTTCTAAGAATCTGAAACAAACACTACGAAAATAAAAAAATGATTTAGTTAAAAAAAAACTCAAACAAACGGGCCCACTATCTTCTAATAATGTTGATTAAAAATACAGACAAAATACTAACTATTTAAAAATGTTTTTAAAGGAAACTATTTAAAAATGTTAAATACTCCCTTGGTTCTAAAATGTGTTTTATTTTTATTTTTATTTTAGAGAAAAATGTGTTATAATTTTACACATAGATGAAATGTAATAAAGCTATCAAAAGATAAAATGTATATAATATATCTCCGTGAGCTTAGCTCATTTGGTATGGATATTGCATATTATATGCAGGGGCGGGGGTTCGAACTCTAGACACCCTGTTCTCCACAATTAAATTGTGTGAGCCCTAGCCACTAGACTAATTGACAAAAAAAAATGTATATAATTTTATTAAACTAACCTTGTGTATCTCCCACCATTATGAGTGCAAATTGAAATACACTCATTTTAGATATAGTGTGTTGGTACTATTTAGAGGATACCATCTACACGATGAAAAGAGATAATGACATTTATTTTAAAGCAATTTTTTCCCTAAATTGAGATGGAGAATTAAAAAGAATTACTTATTTTAAAACTTTTTTTAAGAATCGTTTAAACTTTTTATTTAAGAAGAGTAGCTTAAACAAGTAGCAATCAATGAGTGAAAAAAATAAAAAAAATGATTAAATATCATTTTCCAAATGGCAGATGAGATAAAAAGAGTTACACGCCCAGTGGGACTCGAACCCACAATCGCTTGATTAGAAGTCAAGCGCCTTATCCATTAGGCCATGGGCGCCTTGTGATAGTTATTGCATATTCTTTGTTTATATAAATATTTCTACTAAACATTGGTCAAGATTCGCCTTCAAATTGTTACAGTAATTTGTTCTCCGCCCAGATATTTTGATCAATGGAAGAGAAGAAAAGACACACATGCTTGAAACTACAACTTACCGAAGAAGAATCAATATTCGTGAAGGGTACATGGTTTAATACTCACTTCAACCTCTCTATCACCGACGGTTCCACTTCTTGGCACTGCAACGGTACTGCTATTTCTAATCACTAACATTAACCTTTTTCACTTATCTATCTTCAAGTTTTGAATTTGTTTTATGAAGTTGTTGAATTTTGTTAGCATCGGATGATGAAGTGAAGCAGCGTGCTGTTCAGTGGGACCAGCCGGTGGAGGAGTATGTTGAATTGTCTGAACGGTATTTGGGGTTTCAACAACCTGGGTCTGTTTATGCTTTTGCTGATGCTGGTGATGCTCATAAGAGGGTACCTGCCAACTGTTTCTTATTTTTCATAGACACGGACACAGACACAGACACGTCGACCTGAATAAAAATTTAATACTTCAGTGTAATTACATGTGTCAGTGTCAGACGCCTTTGATTTGATTAGAAGTGTTGGTGTTATAGAATGTGGTATGATTGGTAGATAATTGAGTGCAGTAAGCATATAGTAAAGGGCTTATCAAACCGGTGTGCTTGAAAGGTCGTCTGTTTGGAGAAGTCAACCCCTTAAATAAAACAAAATTTGTTATGTTTTAATTGGTAGAAGGAAATAATAATATGGAGTGAAATGGAAGGATACTAGTGTTAATTTTTTGAAACAGGATAAGAAAATGTCACATCAAGAAATATATTTAGTTCAGTTCAATCCAATACTCGAGGTTTAAATAAAGATCGTGTTAATGGTTGCGATTATGTTGGGGATCAAATATGGTTGATGTGGCCTCAATCGCAGTCACTGAGACAGCGAAAAAGCTGATGTTGCAGTTATAGACCTCTATTTAAAACCTTACAAATGCTTTTGTTTTTCTTCGGTGTGAGGGTTTTCTTTTGGATAGATATTCCATCGGAAAGTATCTAATCAATTGTACAATAATTTTATAATATTCCATTTTTTTAATCATTCTGTTTCACTCACCATTGAATATTCAGGTCACCGAATTGGTCCTTTCACTACTGGCTATAATGTTTTTGTGAATATTGCAGCTGTCATGGTCGTTTGAGAAGGGGGGAATGACACTGCATTGGAGATGGAAATGCATGCAGTCTCCTGATTGTAAGAAAACTACAGCAGAAATATTGGACTTTCTCATGGATGCAAACATAAGGCTTAGTGTAAGATAATATTCTGCTTAACTTTTTTTTAGTGCATTTTCCATACAGGTAATTTCAGTCAACCTAGCTTGTATGTTTCGTGTTTCTTGGTTTGTTCACTATGGTTATTGTCTTGGAGATGTCATTCTGGGATTATAATTGTAAATAAGAATGTAACGTTTAATGATATGAAATGGGAGTTTTAATGGATGAACAGTATTCTTTCGTCTAAGTGGCTTGTGAGCATAAATGAACCTACCTGCTCACAAGCCACTTAGTAGATCCTTGATAGTATAGTATATTTCATGAAAATGTCAAATTTCAGGAAGAACGATAATTCCAATTTCAAATTTAAAGGTAATTAATAATGTAAGAGGTAATGTTTACTCCAACTGTAATTAAATGGGAGTTCATGAAATATACTATACTATCAAGGATCTACTAAGTGGCTTGTGAGCAGATAGGTTCATTTATTCTCCCTTTTGTATATCACATGCCTTGTCTGGTCATATTCATACATCTGAAATGAGACACAAATAAGTTGGCTATTATTTATGGAGTCAAATGATATCAACAGATCATAACAGTTGGTCTAATGTATCATACTTTTCATGTTCAGTAAATTACCAAAGATGAAAAATACAACTTCTTTCCTCACAGAAAGCCACAAAATGTATCTTTTTGATAATATAAAATGCCTCTTTTGTATTTCATCTCACCAGAAACATAAGTCTTAAACTTGAGTAAATATGGGGTTTCTAATTGCCATATGTTCCTTATTGCCATATGATGGTTCTCAGGTGGAATTAATATGCCTATTTTATGGATATCGAAACTTAAAGTATGTCAATGGAGGTATTTGGTGTGTCATATTTGTTGCTTGTTTCTTATTTTTCTAGTTTAGATATTTAGTCCCACATCGTTAATATCAACTACTGTAATGGTGTTTATATTAAGCTAGAGTGCTCATAGTGCAACACATGGATTGAGATGATGTGGATGGGCCCTTGCTAAGTGCTGGGCTCAGGAAAGTCCCCGGGCCCAATCTGCAGA
>Ga0315915_1003810_pt1 | contig 19108 bp, 8 predicted proteins | sample MpolbnodulesMG_FD_207738 | JGI IMG/M metagenome (GOLD analysis project Ga0315915, IMG submission 207738) | Medicago polymorpha root nodule microbial communities from Los Angeles, California, United States - branched nodules | ecosystem: Host-associated > Plants > Roots > Nodule | place: USA...
AAGTGTCAAAATAATAAGGTTCATTCCTTGACACTTCAATACCTTCATTTAAACCAGCCTAACAAGAATTTAATCTTCCGGGTGAATGCTTGTTAACTGTTGTTTGGCAAGTTTGAACTACCTCATTCAAAGGAAGACAATTGTTGTAGTTGAAAGGTGCATTTCCCTACCTAATCACGAACTTCTGGCGGAATCAAACTTTTGATGATATCTTCAGCTGATCTCAGCAACGTTACCCGCATATCGATCCACTGGAACATGCTGTGCTCCCAAAACATGCTCGTCACATTTTCGTCGTTCTTTAACTCCACCCAAGTGAATGATACTCTCCCCTCGTCGAGCGTTGGACGTTTATTCCGAACGTATTCCACCCTCCTCGTGTCTCTGGGGTTGACTGCTTGGTTGAATTCATTCAGTTGATCCTTGAGACCTCTTAACGTTACGTTAAGGCACCGAACCTTCAACCTTTGAGGTTCTCCGCCGTTGAATTCTGCATGAACGTCGATCCACCCGGCCATTGCTTTAAAACTACACAATAAGAAATTAAACACAATCAATGCAAAACTCATTCAAACATTTTATCAAACACTTAGAGTGCAAATTATACATAAACCCTAAAAATGATAACTACAACATAAACATGCAAACATCTAAATAATTAAGCAATATAAGTCATTTGCATGTAACATTGGATCATATCTTGCAAAAAAGAAACAAAATTTAAACAAACCCTAAATCTAAAAAAATCTAATATAATCATGCAAACATCTAAACATCATAACAATTAAGCACTATAAGTCATTTGCATGTAACATTCTATTATTTCTTGCAAAAAAAAAATTAAAATTTTAACAAAACACTAAACATAAAAAATTCTAGATTAAGTGAAAAAATATATCATACCAACATAATTTAAGTGAAAGCTTACTTGTTCTTGTTATTGGAGTGTTGTTTGATTTGAAGTTGAAGGAATTTTGGAGTTGGGTAATTTGAGAGAGATTTGAGTGTGTTTTTGAAAATGAGGCAGAATGAGGCTCTGCCTGGGTTAAGAACAGCACGTAGCGTGACTTAAGTCACGCTACTATTATGACTGGCGTGAATTACCTCACGCTACGTAAATTAACATGTGTAAGGGTAAATATAGAATTTCACTTGGAAATGAGCGAAACCATTTGAGTAAATAGCAGAATTCCTCAAAATCATCACAATGGGGCTTATAAATGTAATGAAAGAATTTTCAGTTCCCTCAACCATGGATCTTGCCAAACTCCGGTGCTCTTTCCCTTCCACACATGTCACCACACTTTTGAGTTTATTAAAAATATTAGTGTGTGATTAATTTAAACATTGAAACATTGAACACTAAAAACTTGGTATGTGACGACCATTCTTATGTTTTTTTTTAAAACTCGATATCCGATCCAAAAACCGACTTATCCGAGGGATCAATCCCAGCGTTCACTTGCGGGACCCATTTAAAGCCAGCAAAATTCTGTATGGATTTACCCATCGAAACTGACACAAGGGAATCGAACCTGATATCTTGAGAGGGGCAAACTTCAAGATTTCAAGCCAACCACTAGCCAAATCTCAAATGAGTATCAATCATAAGTACTAATCGATATATGATCATATTTAGTGATAAAACTAATTAGATCGTTAATTGAATGACTAATTGATTAATCTATGAGTTTTACCAAGAGTGCATGTGACTTGTGTGTGTGAGTGCGTGTTGTTTTCTTCTCTAAAAGATGATTAGAATTAAAATACTATGTGTATATAGATAAATTATTTAATGTGATGAATTATAAATTAAGCATTTGTAAAAAAAAAAAAAAATTAAACATACCAACAAAGAAAAGACAAGAAGAAATCATAATTGATACGTTTATACCAAACACATGACTATTGGGTTGGGTGCTGGCTGTACATTTTGACCAGAAAAGGGAAGGTGATGGAAGCAGGGTGTAAGGTATGCGTCACAGGTGCTTCTGGTTACATTGCTTCTTTGCTCGTCTACAAGCTTTTAGCTAAAGGCTACACTGTCCATGCAACTCTCAGAGATTTGAGTACACTTTTATTTCATATGCACATATATATTTTTGTTTTGTGTTGTTAATTTGATTTAGAATTTGCTTCCAGAACCCACCAATAAACATTTGCAATCACACTTTACAGATGATGAGTTTAAGGTGGGACTTTTAAAGAGTTTTCCACAATCGCAAGACAAACTGATTTTGTTTCAAGCAGATATTTACAGCTCAGTTGACTTTGAGCCTGCAATTAAGGGCTGTGAATTTGTCTTTCATGTTGCCACACCCTTGATCCATGAACCCGGCTCTCAGGTTAAATTATATCCTTGTGTTTAAAATATGTTTGGATATCCAGTAATATTAGGGCTGGTCTAACTCAATATTTATGAAACTGGCTTATAAGGAAAGAAATGTCACTCTATATAAACTGATTATAGACCATATTTCTGTTAAATGTGAGACTCTGCCCAATAGAAGGTGGTCCAATGGATCTTTGATAGCCCTAACTATATTATCATACTAGAATTTTGATTGGGTCTAACTGAAATCCTTACAAAGTCGGTTTTGTAAGGATGAGTTAGACTTAATATAAAAAATCTAATATGATATGAAAATTTATATATCCAAGATCGGTTGAACCACTTACTATTGAACAGTTCAAGTTACGCTCCAGATCAAGAGCGTGGGGGCGGGAGGATACTTTAAGAGTGTTAAATCCAACAACCGGAGCAATGTGAGACTCCAATACAACGTCAATAATGAGCTCCACATTTAATTAGATAAGGTCTCAAAATATGTTTATAAGTAAGAATAGTCGGTTTTGTAGGGTTGAATCAGTTCCGGCCGACTCAATTTTTAACCATATGAAAACGTAGGTGATAATAAGGTATACATAATTTTATCATGTATGTTTGATGTGTGAATGAATCTTATAATATGCATAGCAGTTCAAGGATATTACTGAAGCATCACTTGCTGGGTCAGAAAGCATTGCTATGTATTGTAAGAGAGCGGGAACGGTGAAGCGTCTCATTTACACGGGATCTGTTGTATCTGCTTCTCCAATGGAAGATGATGGGACTGGTTTCAATGATGTAATGGATGAAACTTGCTGGACACCTCTTAATGATTCTTTAGCATACCTGTACCATGATGCTTATCTTAAGGTAATGAATTTATTTTTATCTACTAGTTTTTTATATTATGTCTGGCTCGTTTTTACAAAACTGCTATTAAGGTGATGAGTGACGCTCTTTATAAACTGTTTTCATGCCTTATTTCTTTTCAATAGGTAGTATTTAATTTTTATTGTAATGGTCTTGTTTACGAAGGACTATATTTATTCAAAGACAGTAACAGAGAAATATATGTTGAGCTGTGGGAACAATGAAAATGGTGGAGGGTTGGAGGTGGTAACGCTCTTATGTGGGGTTGTAGGAGGGGACACTCTTCAATCCTTCACACCCGGCAGCGTTGCAATTTGTATCTCACAAATCACAGAAAATGCAATGGGATGCAAATCACTGGAGTTTGTACAGAAATTCTTGGGGAAAATTCCTCTTGTGCATGTTGATGATGTATGTGAAGCTCATATATTCTGCATGGAAAGTACCTCAATCAATGGAAGGTTCTTGTGTGCTAGTTCTTATGTTTCGTTAAAAGAGATTGCTAATCATTATGTTCTTCATTATCCAGAATTCACTGTTATTCAAGAGTAAGTGGCAGCATAATATTCAGTTCAATGATTGGTTTGATCCTCTTTATACTTTAGTGTAGTTGAATCGTGGTGGATATAACCCATTGTTATTTTTCTTTATTTGTTGATCTCGGGTCTGATTTTTAAAACATTGTTTCAAATTGGCCTATTCCTTCTTCTCATACATGCACATTTTTCAGTGGATTGGTTATAAGAAATGTTAATCAAATTTAAATTTTCATTGTACTGTCTTAGAAAATACAAATTAAACTGTTTATAGTTTTCATTTGAAAATATCACATTTCAGATATGCAGATAGGCCAAAGAAGGATATGAAGTGGGGGTCAACAAAGCTATGTGACAAAGGATTTGTATATAAATATGACGCTAAGATGATTTTGGATGATTGTGTCAAATGTGCTAGAAGAATGGGTGATCTCTAGTCTCCATATTCCCTTACTATCTATACATCCACTGTCTATTTAGATTAACTTATTTGAGTTTATCTACTTAGATGAGCACTTGTGATACTATTTGGTAGACTTAGGGAAACAACTTATATGTCTCTACATTGTTTTTGGCTTATTTCATAAGCTCTTTAAAATAGTCTATAATAACAATTTGACTTTGTTTTATCTTCAATTGTAGAAATAGTTTGTATATAAGCACTGAAATAATAAGCGCTTAATTAAGATGGTTCACCAAACTGGTCGCTAGTATAGTATACACTAGTTGTCTAGCCTTTTCTTTTTGATCCCTGTCTTAAATAATGAGGTGAAAACTCATTCATTTAACAAATTCTATCCCTGGTGTAAGTGGTGCTGCGAAAAGAAGACATTTGAATCAATCACAAGAGAATTGAGAACATGCACAAGCACATTACAGCTGCAAGTCATTTAAGCATTAGATGCTAAATAGGTACATTACATACAAAGAAAACTCTCCAAACTAGCATGACAGAGTGGCTCATTTAATTTTTTGATTTATCGACATATAACATATATTACCTTACATATCTATAAGGTATCAGTTCAGTGGTAAGAGTTTAACTTTGTAATTTTAAAGAACAAAGTTTACATATTGTCCGAGACAATTGTAAAATAACCAATAGTGTCACTTTCTTTACCTAATAATAATTTCTCATTTCCACAATATATATGTTTTCAAAAATATTACCCATGTATCATCTACAAAATACTAGTTAATTTTAAACATAGACTATTCTATTCTTGCTCTCTAAACAACTAGGTGAAAGTTGGGAATTTTATGAAGAGAAATATTCAGGGGTATTGAAAGGGAAATCAGTGTCAAAATCCCCTCTTTGTAGCAAGATATCCAAATCAAGGATTGGTGAATTGGTGACTGAAGTTGGAGCTGAAACAGTATCAGTGATATCAGATTCTGAAGTTGGTCCATTTTGGCATAATCCATTGTAGCCTAATTGGTATTCTGACAAACCAAAAAAGTTTGATTCCATCATTATCTCATTTTCTGATCCAATTGATGGAGAAGGAAAACAAAACCAAGGGAAAATATCCTCTTTGGTTTCTTCCAAGTCCTTTCTTTTAACATCAAGTTCAGTTTTGGAAGTGAAACTAGCTTCTTGAGTTTGTAGTTGATTCTTTTTATCATTGTGAAGTTTATTTTTCTCCAAACCCTTTATCTTTAACTTTGAGGGAAATTCCCTTTTTAAAGGCTTAGCTTGAGAATGAGTGCATGTGTGTCTTCCTCTGTAAGTAACCTCAATTATTGTTGGATCTTCATCTGACCTTTGAACTTGCTTTGTTGCTAGGCACCCTTGTCCATTTCTATGTGTGCATCTGTAATACCCTCTGCAATCCAAACCAATAGCTTTCAGTTACTTTATTTTTTTTGGAAAATTGGTATAACTCTAAAGTGACAAAGGTTAACGAAAAACAAAAATAAATAAGGTCCGTTTACTTTGTGAAAACATTTTCTATTTTCATTTTTTAAAATTTGAGTTAGTTTTATTACTTAACAAGAAAAAGAAAAAAAGACTCTCTAATTGAACAAATGTCTATAATTTCTGAAAACAACAAAAATGTTGAAATAACTATTTTCAATATTTCATGAAGTGCGTCATCCTTAATTAGCACTCTGTCTTCTTTACTCTCGTTAAAAGTCTCTTTTATCCTTATTAAGAAATAATACCAATACAAATTTTAAGTAATAAAATAGAAGGTATTTTCACAAAAATGTAAACAACCTTAAATATTTAACAAAAAAGTATTTATCATTTTGTAACTAAAAAAATAGGGGTCATTGTAGCTAATTGAGCAATATTGATTTGGTTACAAAGATGCCTACATGTTTTTCCTATATCAAATTCAAAACGCCTATTGTACAAACTTTTCCACTAAAACAAATATCAATTTTACTTGTTTAATTTAATTTATAACAACAAATAAAATTAGATGAAATGAGGAAAAAGCTTTCTAACCTTGAAAACTTAGCTCCAAGAATTTCCTTTTGACCATATTTTCTCCAGCTATATTCATCATCCAAAGACCCTTCAAATAATCCTTTGTTTGTGTAAATCTTCACTTGCTCCTTCCATTTAGGCATGCTCTTTCTGTACCACAAATTCAAACGATAACATATTGAAATAAGTTCAAGCTAGGGCCTTGACAATTCACACACATGAAAGAAGCAAAAGTTACAAAACAACAACATTCTCTCCGTTTTATTACAAGTATCATTTTTTAAGGCAAAATTAGGAGTTCAAAGACGTCATTATGAATAGTTGACGTTCTAACTATGTTATAAAAAATTAAGGTAATGTGTATTTAATAAAAAAAGCATTAGTTGTATATATTGATATCTATAATAAAACGATGTGTTAGACTATACAAGAAAAAATAATATGACATTACCTTTTCTTGAAGAGAGCATTATGGTTAAACTCCTGGTCTATGATGACCTCACTTTTGGGACTCTCGTTTGTAAAAGAAGAATGAGAATCCTTCATTTTACCATCAATGGTCTTAGTCTCTCCTCCTCCCACATTCAACATAGTAAGTGCTTTCTGGTAGGCTGAAATTATTTTGTCAATCAAGAATTCATTGGTTTCATTGGATGATAAAATTATATGGTTACTTAGCTGCTTTGCTAGCTCCTTTCCTTGGATTAATTCATTCATTATACTACCACGTTTTCTCTTGGTAGTCTCTTCCATTTTTTGTAAAATTATAATGAAGATGAGCACTTAGTGGAGTGATGAAGGTGAGTGTGAAATAATAGACAGAGGAGTTGCTTAGTGAAAGGTGAGACGAAGGGGAAGATATGTAGCATATACGATAATCTATGGTGCTATAAATAAATATAAGGGTAAAGATATAATTAAGCTTAGTGAAAATAAAATAAATTTGACTTGGTAAACAAATTGAGTTTTCCACAACGTGGGTCCTGATTCTATTGTGACCCTTGGGGCTTGGACCATGATTTTGTTCTAGAGAATGAAAATACAGGTGATATTTTCATATTAAAAAGGGAAATGATAAAAAGTGTGTTGGTTAAGAGGACAAATTTAGAAATGTTGTATTGAAAAATGGTGAAAAGTAATAGATTTAACTTTTTAAAAGTTAAAAATTTGTTAAATTCAATACAAACTTACCATTTTTTGTTTCCTTAATGAGTGCTCTTAAAACACTGGTTAAAATAACTCTTAAAACAATGTAGTGTTTTTAATTTTTGTGTATTACCCTATGACATGTGTGTAAAAGGTATAAAAAAAAGAAGACAAATAGAGATAAATATATATCTTATGATATACGCTCAGTCCTAAAATAAGTGTCATTGTTTGATAATATGCATTAATTTTATTTTTCTCGATTTGTCTCCGATAAATATTTTTAAAATATCAATTATTATGATATTTTTTTAATAAATAATTAAAGATATTAATGATCAAAATTGTTACCGATTGAAAAGATTCATATCTGACAAAACTTTTGTAACTTGATGTTCAAATGAGTAAGACTACACTGGAAAACAGAGGTTTGAGTTATTGAGATAAGAGTTGGGTGTTTGATTTCTGACCAATTCAAATGCCATAATATGCACAACCCCTTTGACGGGTCAAGAAAAGTGAAAGCTCCCATTGATAATGAATAGACTTGAGCAACTACGCGGAAGGATGATGAATAATTTCTTTTTGCTTTCTACATTTTTAAATATATGATTTTCAATTGACTTTCTTGCTCATTATTCTTGTTCTAGAGAAAAAAAAAGTTCTTGATATATAGAGAAAAATGTTACTTTCGCATAACACCGATATTTTTTTCTTTGACCAATATAACACCAATGTAACAAAGCATAGGGACAGTTAATTTTCTATTTAATCACTTTTTTTAAGGGGCTATTGAGTCACTTTCGTTTTGCTTATTCATTCTCTAGAATAAAAAATAAAGAGAAATGATATTTGTACAACCACTTTATTACAGCTTTTTGATACTCACATTATATTTTCATTCTCTCTTCTTTTTTCTCTCTCTATTGTTTTGGATCAATGAGAAGAGGAAAAATAAAAGTTGTCATTAAAATTGTCCCAAATAATTGTACATATATCACTGCTCAAAAATAAAAGTCGGTCTTTATATTTGGAATTAATTTGCGAGTATGACTATATCCAGTAGATTTCTGTTACGTGTCTCATTTTTTAACGTTATATATATTCCCCCATCTTATCATGAGTACGACATTTATTTTAGGGGAGTATGACATTTGTTTGTTGGTGAAGTTTATCATGGGAAACGTGAATCCTTTCCCACCATAGGAAAGGTGATTTTTGACCCTTGATATATTAATAAAAATATTTAATGGTTGAGATAGACCACTTGCTACCTATTACTAACTTTTTGGTATTAAAATTTGTACAAAAATTATGACCCCACATTGTAAGAAATTATACCGCATACCCCAACAATTATATCTGAAAATATCAATTTTACCCTTTTTCAAAATCTCACCCCTCATTCATCTTTTCCAGAATCGTTTGTCTCCTTCCCACCTTCTTGCTATCTCTTCTCCTCAATCCAAAATCATTTCCCTCATTCAAACAACAACAAAGTTTACCTTCACTCAACATAACACCAACTCTCTCCTTATAATATGAAACATCACCAAGATCTCCATCTATATTAAGAAAAAACAATCCCTAATTTTTTTGTCTCCCAAAAAAATAATATAAAGTGATGACAGTCTTTGAATTGTTGTCGATGGGAGAATAATATATTGAATTGAATTGTTGGTGTAAAATTCCAATCTCTTATTGTCCTTAACATTACCACTCCTGTTTTTATTTTATTTTTAATTAAGAATTTCTACTCTGTTTTTTGAACGCTAAAGTTCTGGTTGTTGTTCCATCTTAAAAAAATTGTGATTTTTTCAACCAACAATCTCTCTGCAAGTGATTAAAAAAACTGTGGATTTGTTGTCAATTTTTAGAAAACTTGATTCAAACATCATGATGTGTGGGTAAATTTTGGGAAAATTGAGGGGGTGAATGGGTGAGAGTTTAAAAAAAGGTTAAAATTGGTATTTTTAATTATTTGTAGGGGTAGAGGTATAATTGTTAGGGTATAGGGTATAATGTTCCACGTTGTATTGGTTTAATGTTATTTTATTTAATAGGCTATAATTACAATATTAGACAAATGGACCTATTCTATTAATTTTCTGTAAAATATTTTTTCTCTTCCCACTAAAAAATTTATACTTTATTATATTATAGTGGTAAAAAGATATTCTTAATATATGGAATGAAATTCCATCATCCGGCCATTAATTTTATCTGATATTTTTAAAAAAAAATTAATAATATGAGATTGCTTAAGAAGATATTCTTAAAAAAATTAATAACGTGAAATTGTTTTTTTTATTGATATATGAGATCGCGTTTATGTCTGATCCTACATTAAATACTGAAAAAAAATGTACTTAATTGGATCATTCTGTCAATTTATTTTTGATTGGATTTTTTTTCCTTAACTATTGATGTTCGTTAATTTTTTTTTTGGTACAATTGATGTTCATTATTATATTGATTTTTTTAGGGAATTTATCACATTTTATTTATTTACATTGTCAGAAAATTATTGTAAATTATTTTTTTTCCTTTTACATATATAAACATGATTAGCCTTTCAACACAAAACTAATCTAGGGTCACAGGTTTTAAGGCTAAAAACTAAAAAAAAAAAAACATTGACTTTTTTTTGTTGAAAAAACATTGGAATTTCGGTATAAATTACCTTTTACGCATAATTACCTTGATTTAGTGGTTAGTGAAAAGTGTTAACCATATGTTTGTGTATTTTAATTATCCTATAAAACAATATGCTTCGATATAAATATTTTGGAGTGAGATAGCTAAGTGGGGTGTAAAAAGTAGTGTTTTTAATAGGTGAGGGTGTAATCCAAATTTTGTATTATAATGCTCTAAATTCTGTTTGTTCAAATCAACACACCAAAAAAAACTTTACCAACCTGTTTGACTGCTAGCTGTCCTTAAAAAGCAACTTTTTCCATGGTAAATGTCACCTTGTTTGTTTCATGTAAAATCCGCAGAACAGTTTTCTTGTTTTTTTTTTATAAAATAATTCCTCCATCCTAAAATGTAAGCAAAAAAATCATTTTCTTTATCTCAAAATGTAAGTAAAAACGGAAAACTTTTAATCTATTTAATCTTGTTTTTAATTTTTTTTATCTTTTCCAAGAAAAACTTTTGCTTATTCTCATGAAATTAAATGCAAATTACATTCAATTTTCTCTTTTCTATTTTCTCCATAACCAATAGCCAATGAAAATTGTTTTTACATCTTCTCATAAAACTTATTAAAAAAATAAACACAAAATTATACGTCAAATTCTTATGTTTAGTTTTCTTAATAAGTGTGATTTGAGTTTTTATCTTACAATTTGGGAAGGTGGGAGTATTGTGTTTCCTATGTTGGAACATTCGTGTAATAAATGAAATTTGGCGAATTAATCATATTGTCAAAAGAGTATGTTTGATCATTTACTACCCAAAATATACAAAACTATATACAAGTGTACATCTCAATTCATATTTTTGTTTTGCACCCACTTTAGTGAAAGAAAAAATAAAACAATTTAAAGAGTTTAAAGGTAGCAGATAATAGTGATAGTGATGTGACCCTAGCACCTCCGCGAATGATAAACCTTCCAAAAAGTTTTACTTGCAAATCACACCATTATTTACTTCCGATGCCTTCGCTTTTGATCAGCTCTTTGTCTATTCTCATCATCCCATTCACGATCGTACAAACTGATGATAATAAATTAAGGAGGCAGCAGTACACCATTATTATCAACAATGGAAATCATACATTAAATAGAATGAAAACATGTATTTAAACTTGACTAATGCATCTATTCAAGGATTTTAAATTAATTCAGCTTTTTTGGTCAAGAAAATAAGTGAATGAAGAGCATGCAATCCAGACATACAGGATATCATACAACACCATTTAAGTAACTCATTTACCAAATACCTTCACAGCTTTCTTCCATGCATAATGTAACAGAAAGAAAGGAAAAAAGAAGGGTATGTAAATAAGCACATAAAACAATCAAGAAAGACATGAACTTGTGAATAAAACTTGCAAGCATATTAACCAAGTATTTTGCAATTAAGGATACGGATCTGATTCACGACGATTCAGCTTGCTGGATAACTCTTTACCATGAATCCTAAGACTCGGTTCATCTATGTAACTGGCATGCTGGATCATTCGCCCCCTTCTGTCTCTTCCATCGTATGCTTGTGACATACCAATACCGGGGAGAGGATTAACTGGTAAGTACTCCCCAGGCTCCATAGTTGGTAGATGCTCCCTCGTAAGTTTACGTCTCTTGGATGCAGCATTAAAACCCTCTTCTTTTAGAATGTTTGATTTCTCTCTTTCCCTCTCTTCCTCCTGCAGACAAGAACGGATGTATCATATGTCCATTCTGTTAGAACATCAGAAGATGTTAATGAGCGCCGAGAAGCAAACCTAAAAAAACAAAAAAATTGAGTGCTGAGAAGCACACAACTATTCAAAACACAACATTTAGGGCAACACAAGAACCAAACCTAAGTCGATAGGACAATGCATACATATGTCAAAGTATATTATTATAAATCAAAGATAATCGCAACCAGGAAGCAACCTTAGCTCAATCTGTACAACAAATAACTCTTGGTTGAAACTCTAATAAAAAAGACCCTATAATGCCTTAAATAATAACATTATATGCTGAAATATTTGACAGATTTGTTGCATTTTAACCTTTAAGTAACTGTCGATGTTATCCATCAGCTTCAAAAACAAGTAGTTCCTCATAGAAAACCATGCTCATTAAATGCCTACCACTCATTCACTTGGTACCAAATTTGGTCAATGAAGACGCTTATCACACAGTTTTTTATGTTAATCCATGTTAAACAAGTCGTATAAAGAAATAATCATACTGTATTTTGTTCTTTTAACTACTACGGACAAAACAACTAGTTTAGTGAAAAGACAAAGGGACATATTCGGCCTCTAAAAAAAGGGACATATTCAGCCTCTAAAAAATTCGTAAATGATTACTGATATTTTTAAGCACATATCCACTAGTAAAATGTTGATGCTAATCCAAAAGGATACGCTACAATGTATAATACTCGGTTTAAGTCCCTTGACCACAGTGTACATACCCCTAGTAACACATCTAGTAAACTGAGAGAAATAGTATGCACTCTTAGAATTTGGGTCTTAACATGCACAATATTGGTTCATACCTTCATTTCTTCACGCTTCTGATCTTGAAAATCTTCTTTTCTACGTTTGGGATCATCCTGCAAAATCACAGTCTCTTCAGACCGTCTGAGTTCTTTTTCTTCATGCCTTGGAGAAAGTCTTTGCGAATGCCTCGTAGCTCCATACCTCCTATCAGCATCTTCATCACGCCTACCAGCCCCAACAGATTGAGGAACCATATTAGGAGGTAAAGGGGATGCCCTATGCAAGTTCTGTCCATGGAAGCGGCCCTCTGTGTGAGATTTTTCTATCGAAACATCATTGTATCGTAATTTATTTCTATCATCCTTAGCCTTGTCAGAGAGTCTGTTGAAACTCCTCTCACTACCCCTCTCTTGCATTCTCTCAATAGACCGTTCTCTTCCATATCTTTCTATTGACCTGTCCCTAGGTTTTTCTACAATAAAGTCATCACCATGAGACTTATCCAGACGGTCCAATCTTTCCCTGTATTCCCTTTCATATCTTTCATTGCCTTTTTCTTTTGTCCTTTCCAATGACTTATTACCTGCTCTGTATAGACCAAGTTCGTCTGGCGCCACTTTGTCATCAGCCAATTGAGGATCCAACAGCTTTTCTCTTTTAGAGAATCGAACTTCACCCTCTAAATCTCTTAGATCTACATCCCCTTTCCACCGTTTACTTGGTCTGTCTAGTTCATCAACAGAACCAGTTCGCTTCTGAATTTTATCACTAGATTTTGTGGTAGCTGTGTTTTCATGCCTGGGGGAATGAACTACACGAGAAGAGGATCCTCTAGTGAAGTCGGCAATATCATTTCCATCATCCTTCACCATAGAAGATTTGGCTGCCCCAACCTCTGCCTTTGATTCGTTACCAGAACCATCAAATGTAATTTTTGCCGACGGAGCCAATCCTTTTGCAGAACCTGGAACGCTGTTACCATTAGCATTGACTGAAGAAGAGACGTTTGTTCTAGTGTGTCTTCCATCTGATGCATGGGTCTGAAGATCCTTGTCATTGCTTGAGGAACCAGAAGCTCTAGCAACAGTTTTTCCAGATCTACCATCTTCTTTCAAAGGATCTTGTTTTGATGGCTTCAAAAGTGAAACAGTAGCCATTTTACGTTTCACAGAGGTTCTTGACTGAAAACAGGAGAATCAGGTCATTATAGATAAAAATAAAAGGAATAAAATGGAAAACAGGACAAACAAGAATTTTAGCTGGGAGAGAACCAACACTTCAAAGCCAAGTAAGCACTAGAAATAGCGTCATTCTTGTCAGGAAGGTGTCCACCAATATGAATGAAACAACAATTACAAAAAAAATAAAAAAAATCAGTTTACCAGTGTGCACAGCTGCACCATGGGAAAAGATTTTTCTAAATAAATTTACTATTGAAATTGGAATTTGGTGTTGCTATAGATGTGAGGTGAAGATTGCCCCTACTTATAAACACTTGTTCTCCCAACCAATGTGGGACTCTTTAACACACATACCCATACTCAGCACTATTGGGCTTGGTGCATGAATATAAATGGTGGTTGCCCGATAGCGGAAACAAGATAGCAGGTGGCCCAACGGATCAAGGAGGAGGCTCTGATACCATCTAAGAAATTGTGGTTGGGCCCAATACAATCCCACAAAACTGGTTTGTGAGGTCAAGATTGCTCTCACTTATAAACACTTGTTCAGGCCATCTCCAAACCAATGTGGGACTCTTTAATAGTTTGAAACAATTGCATTTAGAAATTGCATGAGATGTTTTACCACATTCTTTTGAGAACACAAACTTGGGTCTAAGATATAAATTTATTAGTTTTTAATGATTACTATGAACTCTAAATTACAGGAGTTTTTCAACTCTTTTCTTATCAATATCAGCTAGTAGTAGAACTTCTTCCTCCAGATCACATGTATTCTCCCGGTTTCTTTCCCTCTAGTTAACAATGTGACGCAAAATGGATTACGACAAGCCCATCATACAAATGGAAAATGCCAACTACACAACATAACAGAGATAAGTAAATGCTACCTCAACAGCTCTTGTAACGTGTTCATCTGGTGCCCTACTTATGGATTCTTGCACTTGCTTAGGGTTTTCTGCGGATTTTAATGCCCCAGATTGTCCAGCAGGTGAGGGTAGAGATGATTGAGCATCCAACTCATTCACCATTGAGCTACCCTTGAGTTTTACGTGGCCAGAATCAGATTTTGTCGCTGTAATGCTTTCAGTTCTTTCTGACTCGTCATCTGCAGTTTTTGTTCTTACTGTCTGGTCTTTGACTATGTTTCCAGAGTCCAGATGTTTCCCACTGGCAGATTCAGTCTGAGAAACATGAAGACCAATCCCACTTTGTACAGCTGCAGAATTTCCCGCCGCAGATTTAGTCATAGATGGTGCAGACTTGAAGACAATATAACCCATACCAAATTCTTCACCGCTAACCCAATAAGGCTGCATATTGGATGAGATTAGTGAGCTAAAACAGACAAGAAATAAGCTTGTGAAAAAGATAACATCGTACCTTCCTAGCAGCCAGTGCTGCTGCTACACCAGTTGCCAACACCTTAAGATCCTCTCTTTCATCACTTTTAATCTTAGCTACCTACATGGATGATGAAATATTTTTAGAAAATATGCACCAGTGTTCAAAATAACCAAGTTTAATGTAAGGATAACTTACCCGCTTTTCAAGGCTTGTCCCACTCTTCAATGTAACAGGGAAAACACTAGAAATTTTAGTCAACATTATAAGAGCATTTCTAATCTCCATGTACTCGCTAGATTCCAGACACTGAATTAGTAACTGTGTGATTCTTTGACTCCATTTCCAGAGTTCCTATCAGCAATAAAGAAGAAACGTGAAAATGGTCCATATACAGCATTATCTTATATAAAGTTGGAAAGAAACAAGATCAGCCCCGCAAAAAAACAATTGACAAAGATCTGGACAACACATGCAAAGGAACAATTATGAGCAGCTTGAAACTAGCAAACTGATGAACTTGCCTTAATGAACTGCCCATATGTAACTCGCTTGCTATTTCGTTCCCTGGAATGCACAGCAAATCCCGGCATGTTTCCACACTCACGTTCATAAATAGATTCATCACTCTGGAAATAATAAAAGGTAGAAACAAAAAAATGAACATAAACATTAGAAACATTGAACAAGCCCCGAAAAGCTATAAAAAATTTGTAAAAAGTAACAAATAGTAATAATTAATTAGTTACCTTCCAATGGTAAGCAATCTTCAAAGTCTCATAGAGAAACCTGCCAAGCCTACCAACTTCATATTCAGTGCAGCAGCATATCATTGGTTGAAGGGTTTTACAAATAAGAACATCTATGTGGTTGATTGTGTTAAAAGAGGGTGTTCCAAGGGAATGGAGTGTGTGTACAAACATAGCACAGTAAACGGCATCTGGCATACTGAAAGTACAGCGTGGAAATATACAACGCTGAAGAAACTCCATGTTAATCTTCAAGGTATCATCAGGACATGAACTCAACCATTTGTCTTTTTCATGAGAGAGCCGTCTATTAACAGATGCAACATTTTTTTCATGCTTATGTAATTCGTTAATAAGACGATCAAGAGATTCTTGAATTCTTTCCTTTTCTTTCTTCCTCTTGGTGATTGCTGAGCTTGAATTGTCAGAAAGCTCCTCCAAAGATTTAAGATTAGCATGCAGCTTGGCTATTTCTGACTCATAACGGTTTTTCGGAATGTACAAATCATATAATGTGAGACCCCAAAATGTTGCATAAAGATCAGGAGATAGGCTATTCCACGCTTCTGAAGGCAGCATGGTTTTAACAGTATCGAGCAGATATGACCACCTGTATACAGTAATACAATTGTAAATACTAGTCCATAAAACAGCAGAAATAAACTTCGAATATCTTATTGTACATCTGATACAGATAATAAAGCAACATTTTAAGGCTCAAGTTTTTCAGCTGGAATGGCATCTAATCCATCTCAACATATTGGTTTTAATAGTTTCATGTTGAAGTATATCAGGAAAGTTTTAACAAAATACATGAAAAAAGGTTAGAATTATAACCTAATTGGATTTTTGTTGGAGCCAATATCTAGAACCATACTACCAGAATAATCTGCAGGGTCAGACTCAATGTTCGCAGATGAATGACTTGCAGCATTTCTATCATCCAAGGGCCAGTAAACATTGGGAGTCCTCTGAGACTTGAAAAGTCTCATAACAGGGCGATATATCAAGAAAGCAACCTGACCAGAAAGAAAAAAAAGGAATTAAATGAGGTTCAAGTAAAGAAAGGTATGCCATAAATACTGCAACTCAAGGGAAAACCAAAACAGAAATAAAGATGATGCCATGCAGTAACGAAGTTTATAAGAAACAAAGAGACAGAAGGGAAACAAAAACCTCAGGGTCCAAGTGGTAAAGATGGACCAGGTCACCAAGTGAGGGAATAAGAATAGCATAATTTGATCCTGGTGTGACTGCACTGCCTAGAAAATCCACATATTGAAGAAGAGTGCCATGACATCTATCAAATTGTTCACTGACCATTTTAATGTAGGGTGCATCTGCATTGACGAGAACCCTGCAAAAACATTAAATTTCAGAATAATATCTTGATTGTCAGCTCTAACATTTACAAGTTTAAGAACTTACAGAGAACGATGCTGAGCAAGAAGAAGCAAGAGGGGGGTCGCCAACTTTGGTTCATCTTTAGGAAGTAATGCATCTCTAAGCCTGCTAGTTGACTTTATCAATGCCTGCATAGATTATTAGATATTCTTAGAATTCGTGGTTGGGCCTAGCACAACCCCACAAAACCGGCTGGTGGAACTCTTTAACAGATATCTTAGTGACTTACAAAGTCAATCACCAACTCACATGATAGAACATTAAACTAGGTATAATTGCTCTAATCTCAATCAGTTATGCAACAAAAAAAATGATGCCCATTGTATGTACTCACTAAATTTCCCAAAACCATTTGTAAACAAGTGCTTATTAACAAGTTCAATAAGTACAAAACAAAACAACTGTGCCAATGTAAATTAATAGAAATTTGAATCTATCAAAAGTGCCATTTCATCAATCTCTTGCTTTCCAAAACCTTTAAGCTTTACTTTAGTACCTTATTATTCCGGGTCATCCCAAAAGAAGTTGCATGACATTTCAGAGTCTCACTCCCTGCCATAGCCTCCAGCTGTTCCTCAGTCAAATTCTCTGTGTACTGAACATTTGCCATTTGTTGGATAAGCTCCTAAAAAACCAACAAAAATGTTTAATCACGATCAGTATTTGGAATTTCATGATTCATATCTCAAAGAATAGTATAATTAATTAAAAAAGATCAACAAAGAAGAAGAACCTGCAGTAGAACAAGCTCAATTCCTTGTCCCCTTTTTAACTGGTTCACAAGATACTGGAAAAGGCCCCGCAATTCCATTGATGGATACTTTTTACATCTATCATAAAAAGACTTGAACTCATGAAAACATTCAAAGAATATCATTCTCTTGAAACAACATACACAAGAGTCATACACAATTATGAACAAAAACAGGAAATGATGGAGACAAGATCAATGAAGTCAAACTATCTATAACAAGTACCACGAACATTGCATAAATAAATAAAAAATAAATAAGCACACTGAATCGTACAGCTGGCAAGAAATTGCAAGCATGACTTTATCAGCTAGAAACATGTTTAGTGGAGACTCTCTTAACTTGCTATACAATAATCGCCACACATCCCAAAAACTCTGCCCAAACAACATGAAGAAATTGCGGAATCTAATTGTAAAGAGGAAATCAAGTACTGTTCTCACCAGCAGATGATTAATTTGCTCAACAATATGATGGCACATTCTGTCATGAAATGGTTCTTAAGAGGTGCTACATTTGCTTGTAAAACTTGAGGGTCAATGATATCGACCAAATTATTGTATTTGTTTTGCATGCTATTTGTTAAATTTATTTTTCATGCACCGTTACTCATTCCTTCCATAATTATTTCTTATTGACTGCTGCTTGAATTCATTTATAATTAATATTTTCCAGTCATTTAATCCTGATCTCTTTCATTTGACAGATAACTACATTTATCTGAGTACATATTTTCTCTTTAATAATTCAAATAAGCATACATAATATTTACCAAAAACTGATAATCTTTTTCTAAATATTTTTTATTTAGAGTCAGGTGTACATTGAAAGTAGCTATTTAGTAAATCATAAAAAATAGATCCTACATTTCCTTCAATTTCATATTTTTGCACAACCTTATGCCCTAACTTTATCTAGCAGATTTTTTTTTCCTTTAAAACGTGTATTTTTAGAGTCATGTGTACATTGAAAGTAGCTATTTAGTAATATAACTAAGGCCTTCTAAAGAAGAACCAAACCAATAAACATATACTTTCAACTCACAAGTCAGGGGAATTTACAAAGCTAATACCGAATATAATCACACTCCAAGTCTATTTGATATTATCAAGCGCTGAATGTTATATTAATCAACACAATGCTTTAGAGAAAAGGAAGGCGTGAGGGAAGAAAACCAAACCAAACTGTTTCAGAGA
>Ga0315915_1003814_pt1 | contig 19103 bp, 11 predicted proteins | sample MpolbnodulesMG_FD_207738 | JGI IMG/M metagenome (GOLD analysis project Ga0315915, IMG submission 207738) | Medicago polymorpha root nodule microbial communities from Los Angeles, California, United States - branched nodules | ecosystem: Host-associated > Plants > Roots > Nodule | place: USA...
TTTGTTTATCTGCTATGACAACAGAACAATTGAAAACTCAATCAAACAACATCATTCATAAAAATAAAAATAAAATCTAAGGAAAAATAGAGATCACTTAATATATAAGATTACTTTTATCCTACTTCTGATCAAATCAATAACCATCGCAATGCCTAAAGAAAACTAAGCAAAAATAATCATACAATTTGGGGTTGCTAATGAATAATCTAATTAAGCAAATAAAATTAGACAAATCTCATTTAGAGACCTTTTCTATGTTGTATTTAAATCCCATTTTAAAAGGATGAGATATTTAGAAACTTTAGCAACTCTGTATTGATCATGTAGGGAAGACAATATATCTACACAACTAAAAAGCAATCTGAATAATGAATAAACAAACAAAATACCATAAAATTTATGTGAAAAATTAAAAATCCTATTTTATTTACAAACAAAATGGAAATCCTCTTATTCTGAATCATACATTAGAGGGAAAACATCTTGGATGTTGAGAGAAAATCATAGTGCACAGTACTATCAAGAACAAACTTGTAGTGCCACATTTGAAGTCCCATCCACTTTGCTGCCACCACTCCTTTTGTTTTGCATGATTAAAACAAAGCTTTCACCTATATTTGGTGGATATTGCACCTAATCCTGAACCTAGTTGATATGAACAAATTATGAGATAACTATCACAAAACGAAAAGGGAATCATTAAAGCTTGCACCTTATTCGATGTCTTTTCCAATACAAGTAGTTTATGGATCTTCTTGGTCTACATCAGTATTGCAGTCAAGCCATACATATATCTCAATAAACGTCGTCCAACCAAAAAGCGTGACCTGCAAAGCTGAAAAAAAGGGGAAGAAAAAATATAAAAGAATTAGATGGGAGAAAGAGAGTGAGAGATACACCCAATTCAACCAATGAGTAGTCTGAAGAATTCTAATCTAGATCATCAAAAATCATTATAATCACCTTCTCATAAATTTTCTGAAATCCCTCAGATTTCTCTTCACAACAATGAAAGAGATTAATGAATAAAAGAGTTTATGCAATTTAATGTTGTTGAGTGTAATTGAAATAAAAGAGTGAAAGTACTATTTGCCTTAGTGGCGGATTAAATAAACTATGGATTAATAGGAGCGATCTGTTTGCCAGAGGAGGTAGGAAAATAGGATAATTTGTTAAGCAACGATTGGATTAATAGGAGCGATCTGTCTTTTCAAAAAAAAAAGAGCGATCTGTTTTTTTTTAAAAATAGGAGCGATTCTTGATATTTAGTTTGGAAATGATTTTGTTTTGTTTTTGAATAAAAGGAAATAACAGGAGTGATGTGCTGTTTTTTCGTTATGGAAAAGAATAGGAGGATTTGTTTATTTGTTTAGTAAAATTAAGGAGAAAAATTAGACGCGATTTGTTTATTTTGATTTCCATAACAATTAACATTTTGATTAAATTAAATAGGGTTAATTAAATAGGGTTAATATAGTAAAATTAAGCAAAGAAGTTAGGTTAAATCTAGGGCAAAATTTTGCGTTCGGGTTAACTTTAAGAAATAAGAGAAGAGATAAGAAATAGGTTTGTTTTGTTTTTCATAAAAAAAATAGGGTAATTAGTTTAGTTTAGGTTTCATAAAAAAATAGGGTACGATTTTATTTTGTTTTTAATAAAAAATAGGTTTGTTTTGTTTTTCATATATGAGCGATCTGTTTTTTCAAAAAAATAGGAGCGATCTGTTTTTTCAAAAAAATAGGAGCATTTGAAAATAACATTTTGATTAAATTAATTAGGGTTAATTAAATAGGGTTAATACAGTAAAATTAGGCAATGAAGTTAGGTTAAATCTAGGGCAACATTTTGCGTTCGAGTTAACTTTAAGGAATACTAGACTTTTGGCCCGTACATCGCACGGTCTGACTTATTGTTTAATATTCGCATAAATTATTTATAAATCAACACATATTAAATAAACTATCTATCTTATAAAATGTTATCCAATGGCTAAAGTGTTGAGACGTTAAATGAATGTAAGAAAGATATCCATTAAGAGAATTATTGTATCATATGACGTAGGAAAATAAGATAATTTGTTAAGTAAGGATTGAATCAATAGGAGCGATCTGTTTTTTCAAAAACATAGGAGCGATCTATTAACAAAATAGGAGCGATCTTTAATTTCAAAAAAATAGGATTGGATTGGATTTGATTTAGGAGTGATCTATTGTTTTTGATTTCAGAAGTATTTGAAAATAACATTTTGATTAAATTAAATATGGTTAATTAAATAGGAGTAATACAGTAAAATTAGTCATTAAAGTTATGTTAAATCTAGAACAACATTTTGCATTCGGGTTAACTTATAAGAGATAAGTGATTAAAAACAACAAGTCAAGCACGGTACCGTTTCTTTAAAATTTATATTGTTTTTATTATAAAAATCTATATTTTTTATCATAAACAAGTTATACAGGTATCGTGCATAACTTAAAATCTATATTTGTTTTATTAAAAAACAAGTCAGGCACGATTACTCTACTCCTATTTTACCCTTTCATCATCCGTTGTGCAACATTGTCCATTTTGCACTTAAACTCCTCATTAAATATAATATTAAAGAGTTTTTCTATCATGTGCAAATTTGCACATATTAAGAAGTTTAAAGTAGCAACTTTGACTTGAAATTTGTGTTTTTTATATTAAATATGTAACTTTTAATCGATAATTGTTGATTTTCAATAAAAAAATACTACTTTTAATAGTCGGTATACAAATTATAATTAATTAAACTATCAAGCTTTTGAAGACTATCTACGACGGAACATCCATCCATTTTGGATGGTTAAGTTGATTATATACGTACATATAATTTATTTTATAACTTTTTATTGTTAATAGTAAAAAAACATACAACTTATCCAACTTAACACCTCAATTTTTTTATCAAATGGATATGGATCCCACAAACAACTCAAAATTATTACATTTCATCAAAAAAATATTTATTTTAATACAATTTAATTTTTGCGACTCATAAAAGAGTGAAGTGAGATAAAATGTTTCCACAATCATCATTCTCTACAAATGGATGAAAGATTCACCATTGTGAATTGTGATGCTCTAATGTCCGGAAAAATGTCAAAAAATTTGATAAACAGTTGACATTAATAGTCTTTACATCATGCTAACAAATACTCTAAGATATTAAAAGCATACGATTTTTTATTGAAAATATATTTTTTTTAAATATTTGAATTTGCATTTTTCATGAGAATATTAATATATTGATTTCCTTAACTTATGTCATTATGAGCTCTTTAACATTTTTCATAGTTTTGATAGTAAATTAAGTGTTTGTTTGGTTTCACCGTATAAATTAATTTTGAAAGAATTGATTTTGGTTAAAAGTGATTTTTTTATCGGACTAAACGTGAGTTAAATACAAGGTTGTTCATGTTTGAATTTATTCATGTAAAAGTAAATTAAATAATAAATTTAAAGGTGAAATCAATTGCAAAAATCAAAAGTTATAAGCTCGAGATTCATGCATAATCGATTCTACTTTAACCCATCCATACATATCAAAATTAATTTTATATCAGATTTTTTCTTTTGAAAGATAGATAAAATCAATTTTAACCCTTCTTTAATTGAAATCAAACATACAAGAAAAAAAAAGGAAAATGAACCAAATGTTGTTAAGATATTGTTTAAACATCCACCCTCTTTAATTGAAATCAAACATAGAAGAAGAAAAAAATATTAACAAATATTTGCAAGACATTGTTTAAACATTCAAAAATATATTTTTAGTAAAAAACGCATACTTATGATTGTTGATCATTATACGAGTTTAATTTGTATTTTAAAGTCAAAATTTCAAAAAAAAAAACAATTCAAAGCATTAAATAGTGCAATTAGTAGTAAAAGCTGCAATGTTTGTTTGAGAAAACTATGCTCCCAAGGGCAAGGGAATGAAGAACAGGGCAAGGTAGGATATATACTAGTATCATCATACCATTTGAAACGATTCGTGGGACCCACTTCTGCTCCTCTTTTACCCTTTGATCAGCTGCAGGCTGCAGGCAGTGTCGTCAATCAACATACAAAAATCACGCGCCCCTTTCTCTTTCTCTGTCTTTAGCTGTCTCTTCGATCCATCCTTTCTTTTCTTTTCTTTTTTTATTTAATTAATTCTTCTCACTTTGTTACTCTCCCGCAACAACAAGAAGAAAATCAATCTTCCAATCAATTTCAAATTAGGGTTTCTCAATTCCTCCTACAATGTCTGGACCCCTTGATCGTTTCGCTAGACCTTGTAAGTACCTCTTCAATCTTCAATTCTCATTAAGGATTGTGTTGAATTCGTGTAATTCATGTTTGAATTTGTGAAAATTTTCAGGTTTTGAGGGCTTTTCTGGCAGTGATGAGAAGCGAGAGAGAAGATCTGATTTTGAGAATTCAGAAGATGAAAGGAGAACCAGAATTGGATCCTTAAAAAAGAAAGCTTTAAGTGCATCAACCAAGTTTAAGCATTCTCTTAGAAAGAAGAGTGGTAGGAGAAAGAGTGATGGACGTGTTAGCTCTGTTTCAATTGAGGATGTTAGAGATGTCGAGGAGCTTCAAGCTGTTGATGCTTTTCGTCAGTCTTTGATCATGGATGAGTTGCTTCCTCAAGCTTTTGATGATTACCATATGATGTTAAGGTGCTGATCATTTTATTTACTCCTTTCTACTTATTTTCATTATTGATGTTATAATTTAATTGATTTTGTAGATTTCTGAAAGCAAGGAAATTTGATATTGAAAAAGCAAAGCATATGTGGGCTGACATGCTACAATGGAGAAGGGAGTTTGGTGCTGACACCATTATGCAGGTAAAATGCATATAGAATTTGGGGCTTTTGTTTTGTTTGGCTTCGGTTTATCAAGGTTTAATAACATGAAACAAGCTATAGATGTTTAGGATATGTTTGGATCCATGATTTTGGAGAGGAGAACTTGTTTTTCTTTTCTAAATTAAGGAAGTTATTATATTATATATTTCTAAAAATGAATTAAGTCCGGTTGAAATGTTTTATGGTCATCTATTATGTTATGTTAGAATATAGACTTGTCCCTCTAAAGCTTCCCTTTCCAAAGCCCTGGATTTGAGCATACCCTGAAGTGATTGATTGCCTTACCTAATGTTGTGTTTTGGATCAGGATTTTGAGTTCAAGGAGTTAAATGAAGTTGTGAAGTATTATCCACATGGCCATCATGGTGTGGATAAGGAAGGAAGGCCTGTTTATATTGAAAGACTTGGAAAAGTTGATCCGAACAAACTGATGCAGGTTACAACTATGGATAGATATGTAAAGTACCATGTGCAAGAGTTTGAGAAATCGTTTGCAATAAAGTTTCCTGCTTGCACTATTGCTGCAAAGAGGCACATAGATTCAAGCACCACAATCTTAGATGTTCAAGGAGTGGTATGTTTCTAGTAATTATTCCTCTTTGCGTTCACTGAAAGCCGAAGTTCTAAATCATTCAATTCAATTTTCAGGGCCTTAAGAATTTTACAAAGTCAGCCCGTGAACTCATTCAGCGGTTGCAGAAGGTCGACGGTGACAATTACCCCGAGGTGCGATATCTCATTGTCAGATTGTCTGTATATTGATTTTGCTATTCTTTTTGAACGCTACATGACTAGGTTTTGGAATTCCAACTGTTACTATTCCCACAGTGTGAACTGTTTTTTTTGTGCTGATACAGACACTCTGCCAAATGTTTATCATAAATGCCGGCCCTGGATTTAGACTGTTGTGGAGCACTGTCAAGTCTTTTCTGGATCCTAAAACTACTTCAAAGATCCACGTAAGTTAAATGCCATCTTCTAGCTGTTTTAAATTCTTTTCGATGATATTATAAGTTGCTGACATTGCCCAATGCTTGGTTGGAAACATTACTTAGGTTCTCGGAAACAAGTATCAAAGCAAATTACTTGAAGTAATTGATGCCAGGTACATTATGGCTCTATGATGTCTTTTTCCATTGACAAATGCATTTTTCTGAGAAGCCTAACCTAACACATTGTGCACTTAATGTAGTGAGTTACCGGAATTTCTCGGAGGTACCTGCTCTTGTGCAGATGAGGGAGGATGCCTTAGATCTGATAAAGGGCCATGGAAAAATCCTGAAATATTGAAGGTCATATGCTATTATTGGTTGATTTTTATACTATACCCGTCTGACTTGTAATAGGCTGACAGTTGATTGTGTTTGCACTTTTTGTAGATGGTTCTCAATGGCGAACCACGGCGGGCAAGACAAGTAGTTAAGGTTCTCAACAGTGAAGGGAAGGTTATTGCATATGCAAAGCCACGATACCCAATGGTAACTCTTCGCATGGCTGATTGTTGCTTTGATCAAGTGGAGCCAATTTAGTGTTTCACATATTTTTCTCAGTGGTATATTTATCATACATCATTCTTACTTTTGTTACTCTCACCTAACAGGTAAAAGGAAGTGATACATCTACTGCCGAATCAGGGTCAGAAGCTGAAGATATAGCTTCTCCAAAAGCAATGAAGAGCTATTCACACCTTAGACTGACCCCTGTTCGTGAGGAGGTAAGTCTTGACCTATTCTACAAATTGCTATTTACTTCAAAACATATAATAATAACTAATCTGACAGGACATTGTGGTGTTGCTTGATCCACGTAGCTGATTACATATAGTGAAAAAAAGACCTTGGTTGTTGTTTGTTGCAGTCCACAATATTTGCAGATATTGTGATGATGATGATGATAATCAAAGTAACATTAAGAAACCTGTTCAGAGAATTTTCCCTTTTCTGTTTCAGTTATAATACTAGTTCACATTTTGTTATTTGTCAGGCTAAGATAGCAGGAAAGGCAAGTTATGCTAACATGTCTGGGTATGATGAATATGTTCCAATGGTAGACAAACCTGTTGATGCTGAATGGAAGAGGCAAACATCTCTACAGAGGTCTCACACCTTCAAAGGTTGGTGGCTTCTTGGTATTTATTGATGCACCCTTTTAATGAATCTTCTTATTTTGCTTATTCACTAAAATTTCACCCAATTGGACAAATAGTTCTACTAGTATGATATTTTGTTAATTATGACATCGGTTTTTGATAATTGTGTCTAGACTATGCCACACCATTACAACCTCAATTTAGCATTCATGGTTGTAGTATGAATTATTTATATTGTGCTATAGCCTTTTTGGGGTTGGCTACTCCATGCTGATTGACAATTATGGATCATTCATATAGTATCTGGATTTCATTTGCATGTAAATTTCAAAAAGGCTTTTGATGAGGGGGTCTGTTAGAGGTCTAAACCATTCTTTGACTTGTATAAAAGAGTTCGAGCTTTTAGGAGACGTAGTGCTTGATAGCCATACTTGGTTTCTTGATTTTAATTATTAAAAGTAATTTTCTCCAGCAAAAGTTTAATCTGATTTCCAATACAGGAACACGTCCTCTTCCTGACATACAAAACACTCCAGAAGGAATTAAAGCTCGGGCTTGGGTAGCCCTCGCTGCCTTCTTCCTGACGTTATTTGCTCTTTTCCGTCAAGTTGCTTGCCGCATGACCAACAAACTTCCTGCAATATCATCTAATGATGATCAGAGAATTTCAGAACCAACTCCCGAGACAACAAACATGGAAGTTCTTCCTTCAACAAGCCAAGCACAGACAGAGGAAAATCTCTTTCCCTCCTTGCTGAAAAGGTTAGGTGAGCTTGAAGAGAAGGTTGACACACTACAATCTAAGCCATCTGAAATGCCTTACGAGAAGGCGGAATTGTTGAATGCTGCGGTCTGCCGGGTGGATGCTTTGGAAGCAGAGTTAATTGCTACTAAAAAGGTAGGATGCAATATTTTTGTTTAACATCAAGAAAGTATTTTTGTTTAACATCAAGAAAGCAAAGTAATGGATATGAGTTTTATAATAGCCGGGTACATGAGATACATGTTTTTCCTTCTTTTTCCTCTTATTCTTATTATCTTCAAATTTAATATTAAAAACATGTCGCAGCTTCTTGCTAAACTGGCAAGGTATAGTGTGATGATGTGAACAAAGCACTATCTCCTAGATTTGTTACCAAATATGGGCTCTAATATTTGATTTTTCTGGATTGTGCATAGGCTCTCTACGAAGCTTTAATGAGGCAGGAAGAGCTACTTGCTTACATAGACCGCCAAGAAGAAGCCAAGTTACGAGTAAGTTGGCATCTGTATTTTCTTAGCAAAGTTAAAAATTTGAAAGGGGCATTTTTCAGATTTCTGATATTTCTGCTTCATTTTCTTTATTTCAATCAGAAAAAGAAGTTTTGTTGGTGAGCTATATGGCTAATAGAAAGATGCTCCAGAGAGGAGGATGTTTCTCCCGGCACGACCACAGTTGTACTTATACTTACGAACCGTTGTACCCATGTTGTAACTCTATCCACTGTTTTTCAGTGTACTATGAGTAAAACTAAGCGGATAATTACTTCAAATGTGTGTATATCCAGAATAGCAGCGTTGCTAGCTTGTGAAACACAGGCTCTTTCAGTTTTTGTTTGTCTTTGTATCTGGTTTGTTTTCCTTGGTTGAAAAGATTTAGTTGTTGGCACAATTTCTTGCTTATCTTGTCCACTGGTTTTTGTATATCTGCTTTCTACAGAAGTAAAACGTTGGTCTATTGTTTATTCATGGGTGTTTGCTTCCGGTGTGTTGGTTATTTGGTTTACAAGCACGCGTTCTTCTAATGCGTACGTACAAAATTTAAAGAGTGTTTTTAATTGTTTGTTTATAATCCAGCGGAGCTTTTGAGGCACCGAAAAACAACACAGGAGTTGGTTGGTACTTGGTATAAAAAGTCAATATCTTTAATAAGATCTAGTTGCAGATAGAGAGAGAGCTGGTCAAAAGAATATATTGGAGGAGACTAGGCTATGCGACATACATGTGCTGCATTTATGAATTGCTGTTTCCGAAATGACTGCCAAACCAGACGCGTCAGGATAAATAATTTAACTGTTATTGAGGCAGGGTAACTGTAATATTTATTTCAACCGGTGTCTTTGTATATATTACAGATCAGATATTTATTGAACTTAAAAAATAATACTCCCTCACCATTTCTTTTTAAGCGTCTTTGTTTAAAGAAGTTTTTTGTTCCTACTCCCTCCCTTTTTATCCATCTTTCTTTTTCTTAAAATAATTGTCACTTTAGAATACTAATGCAATATTTATTATTTTTTTCCAGTACTATATCTTTGTTTATTGAATCTCATTCAACTTAACTACTCCATTAACTACACTTAATAAGGGTGTTTTGGTAAATGATTCTAATTTTACCATCAAAATCAACATAATTAATTATTTCCTTAATAATCGTTCATAAACCTTAAACACTATTTTTTAGAGACCGAGGGAGTATTTAAGTGTCAGTTACAAAAAAAAGTTACATGTAATTTTAGTCCTTGCTAAAACTAAATTTGTTTAATTATATTTAAACTCTTTAACTTTTTGAACGATTTTTTGGAGGCATGTTGAAAACATTATAAAAAGTTCCTTTACTAAAATTTAGAATTTTTTAACATGAGATGAATTAAATATGAATTTTTTAAACAACAAAAGTTCAATATAAAAGTCACAAAAATGTGGACGTGGAAATCAAATTTTGAACTAATTTTTTGTAGAGAAACTTTTACTGATATTCTTAACACGTCTACAAAAATTTGTTCAAAAACTTAAGAGTTTATGCATAATTCAACAAATTTGGATTTAGTAGAGACTAAAATTGAATGCAGTTTTTTTTTTATAAGGACTTAAAAAGCTATTAAAATTAAATAAGGACTAAACTTAAAAGATCCCGATTTTATGGGGATTAAAAACATATTTAACCATAAGATTATTATAGTAAAAATATAAATTATTATATAAAAAGTAGCAACATTTGTTGATTGTCTTAGTTTGTGTAAAATGTTAAAATGTGACAATTAAAAATGAACGGAGGTATTAGTTTTTTAACTTATAAATGTGACCGAATGAAGCATATCTTTTAAAAAAAGAGACTATTATTGGAACAACAATTTTGGAACAATAAAAAGTATACGAATCAATGTAAGTATTGATATGAAAACCAAAAGATAAATGCTAGCACACTCAGTTTTGAACATTCTTTTAAGCACTCACGCTTTTATTGGATGAAATCAATGTATGTTCCACCACTTTGTGTGAGTTCTGTTTTCAATGTGTAGATACACAATGATTTAAACCAATAAGAAAGTGAATATTAAAGAGAATGTTCAAAAGAGAGTGTTGCTAGCACCGTTCAAATCAACATACTAAAGATAGTATAAAAACAATAAGTATATGAGAGTTGTCTCAATAGTTATCGAAAAACGATTGTATAAATAACATGCTAAGGGATTTAAAGAGTGTTTTAAAGACATTGGTTAAAGTATAGAAAAGACTATTTATTGTTACTCTTATCAATATAATAATTACACCACATTAATCAAAGGATATTTGTTAGCATTCATTAAATAATTCTCTAAGAACACTCATTAATATTTTTTAATTTAGAAAATTCTCAATTGTTAAGTATAGTAGTTTTTTTGTTAGTTCGTCTGAAATTAGAGGTTCAAAATTGCACAATTGATAAATTAGAGGACGAAAAGTGAATTTAAGTTTTTTTCTTTATGTAAAGAGTTAGTTTAAGACGAGCTTACCTGGAATACATTTTGTAAGTCTAGTCGTTGATAAGGCGGTTTAGATTGGAAATACAGTTAAAAAAAGACTGATTGCATAATGTACATGGAGAAACATCTTTTACATTAAGTTTGAAGATTGCCCACAGGCAAAGGGGTTGCAATAATATTATGAAAACCAAATGTTACTCAATGGGTTTGAGACTCAATAATAATAATGTACACAATTGTCAAAAGATGGCAAACTTTATTAGTTTTTTTTAATGGAATAATAATAACAATACTCTCTTTAGAAGATAGGTGAATGGTGCAGGGCATGTAATATAGAAAGCCTCCAAGTTTACAAGTGTTGGTTTTTGAAGGTCACATAACAAACACAGTTATCACTTCACCAGTGGAAGCGGAACTGTAAGCACAAACCAAATAAAGTTTAGTTTGTGAACAAAAGAACTCTATAGAAAAAAATCTTTATGAAAATGCACAACAGATGTAACGTACCAACTTCTTCTTCTTTTTCTTCTTGTCAATTTGACCTTCAAGTTCTACTTGTCGAGTAAGGGCATCTCCTAGTGCCTAAAGTCCAATTAGGGAGTTAAATTATTTACATATAACATAACATTTGTATTATAGTGAATGTTTGAATTCTCTAAAGCATATAAAATAAAAGTATTAAGTAATTTCTAAAGTATATAAAATTCTTCATATTTTAGTGTATGTTTGAATTCTGAGTGAAATTGTCAGAATCACAACGAACCACTTCTATTTTGCAAAAGCTACATTTCGTAACTTCAACAAAGTCATGTAATTTTGTAAACCCTAAACCCTAAAAATGATGAAAAATAATTGTATTAGTCTATAGCAATGAAAAATAAATTGGAGAGATTGACAATTTGAAGACTAAATTGATAGTTTATTTGTTTATTTTCCAAAATAAAGAAGCATTACTAGTACCTTTTTGGTTGCACCCAACTCTTGTTCAAGAGTACTGACCCTGGTTAGAGCATTATTAAGCATTTCCTCTTTTTCTGGAGGCATGACAGGCTTAACACTGAGAACAGTGACTTTCTCTTCAAGTTCAGCCATGCGCTTCATCATGGCCATATACTCATTGTTTGAAATTGCAGGTGCTTTCATCATGGAGCCATCATAATACACTGAGTTGCCACCATAAAGTGCTGCTTCTGTGATTTTCCTTGGCATGCTACTTGTCATGCGAATTATGGTCACAATTCCCATAACAAGTGCCATTATTCCACCCACAAATTGTTTGCTAAATCCACCAGAATTCATTCCATTATTGTTGGACAAACAATCTGCAGCATAAGGATTTTTTTTTTTAATAATGGTAGAAATGAAAGAACAAAATGGTCTGTTTGAATTGACTTTATCTACTGATATAAACACTTGCGAGACTATTTCAGAGAGTTTATGGAAATAACTTATGTCATGTCCATAGGCTGATTTCATCTTATTTTCATAAACTCTCCATGATAACTTACGAAAACAGCTTATAATTATATAAACATGATTTGACTTTATTTTATCTCTTGTTGTAGAAATAACTTAAACGTAAGCACTTTTATGATAAGCATTTATCCTATGAGGGGTTAATTAAGCTGTTTATTCAAATGTCTACCTTTCGAAAGCACGTATTTGTCATTTTGTATTGTTTTCTTCCACGAAGAATCAACTGCTTTGTCAAGTACTGGAACAAAGGAATCATACTGATAAACCTGCAACACACAGTATTTAAAAAAGGTAGCAATGGAGTTGGAATTTTTTTATTTTAATATCATTAACTAATGAAATTTGGTCTAATTCGGCTTGAAAAGAAGGTCCAATTGTGCCATATATCTTAAGCATTCATCTACATTGTCTCAAATTTCAGATAAACAAACAAGGAAGGTATTCCTAAAACTTACACCATAGGATTTGGGTTGATCCAAACAATGAACATCAAGTGTCTCTGGAAATGAATCTTTGAATCCCTTCTGATATGCAGTTTCTTCTTGTTTGATTGTTTTCTCCTCAGTTCCGGATAAAGCTTTTATTGTGTATCTGCCAACACCATTTTGAGCCATCTAATTCATCCAAGGAAATGTAATTACCTTATTGTTTTTCTTTGCTTTATTAAAAATATTATGTCACAATGGAAATTCATCATTTTGACAACAAAACTACCTTCAAGATCTCTGGATCATTCCATGGACCCTTGTCAGATAGCATGCAGCCACCTTTATCGGCACAAGTACAAGTACCACCCAAGAATTCTGGAAGTTCACTGGTAAATAAATTTACATTAACATATTAGGTGTTATTCATTGTTATAAGTAGTCATCATAAATTAAAAAAAATCAATGAATTTTATTAGGAAGGATTAACTTTACTGACTTCTTAATTAAGTCACGCTAATTTTCAATGAAAAAGGAGATAAATTTTACCTGGCATCAATGACTTCAAGCAACTTGCTCTGGTATTTGTTACCTAGGACCTGGTCAATGAATCATTAATATGTTCATTTCCTTGCTTAACAAGTTAACCAAAAATAAACCATTAGTAGAAATCTGTAAGTAGTCTGAAAATGCTTACATGGATTTTTGAGGTGGTTTTGGGATCTAGGAATGACTTTACAGTGTTCCACAATAGCCTAAATCCAGAACCAGCATTGATGATGAACATACGGTTCAGGGACTGTGTGGAAAGAAAAGTTCAATTAGGGTAAATTTGGAAGTCCATTTAAACTATTGCCATGCCAATGATAGAAGAGAGAGGATTTTTCTACGACCAAGTTTTAGACAACTTTCATGACAACGTAAATTGGATGTGGTCAACCCTAGTTTTTAGGTGTTAAACTACATGTGGATTTGAACACATGATAATTATGGTTAATCGCGTTTAAATTTGTGGTTAATGACGCACCATTAATGGTTGATGAGATTTGATACCTGATATATTCATTAACTAACTATTTGAACACGTTAACCACTTAGATTTGTTCTTATAACACAACTGATGGATAAATCAGTATACCTCAGGATAGTTGTCACCATCAATCTTCTGAAGCCTCTGGAGGAGATCCCTTGCAGCTTTGTTCATACTTCTAAGACCCTAATTACCAATCATGCTAGTCAGTAATTATGTGAAACTTATTTCCATATGAACATAACCATTGAAATGATATCCATAATAATATCTTGTAATAGACATTGTTATCATTTTGGATTTGAACCTGGATCCTCTACCGCTGCAGAACTATAACGCAACCGTAGAGGATCCAATTTGGTTAGATTTATGGTAACTATCATTTAAGGTGTTAAAATAGTTTTTTTTCTCCCTCTTATTGGTTATTCTTTAGGCATAGAAGAATTAAAAAATAAATTAGTCAGAATTTTGTACACACCACTCCTTGCACATCCAAAATAGTTGTGCTTTGGTCAATATGCTTCTTTGCTGCAATTGAACATGCAGGCAACTTAATAGCAAAAGCCCTCTCAAACTCTCGTACATGGTACTTGAGATAACGTTCCACTGATGTTACTTGCAACAACTTGTTACAATCAACTTGACCCAATCTTTCAATGTAAACAGGTCTTCCATCCTTATCAACTCCATGATGTCCTTGTGGATAGTATTTTAGAACTTCATCTAGTTCCTCGAATTCAAAATCCTTATAAAAAAACAAAACAAGCAATTTATGATAAGATGCATATATAAAAATGTTATGTAAAAGTACATGACATGAACATGATTTATTTATTTTTTCTTTGGAATATACCTCCATGATAGTGTCAGCACCAAATTCCTTCCTCCACTTAAGCATATCTGTCCACATTTGTTTTGTTTTCTCTATGTCATACTTTCTTGCCCTCAAAAATCTAGACCATGGTATATTAACATTACAGGTCCATTATAGCATTGAAATCAAATCAAGGTATTAAATAAAGTTACTCATGCGATAACGATATTTGAAAAATACCCTATACTCATGTTCTGTTAAGTGTTGACTGAATTGATTTTGTAAAATTGATTTTGGTTAAATTCAAATCAAGATATTAAATAAAGCTACTCATGTGATAACTATAAATATGTAACTGAAAAATACCCTATGCTCATGTTCCGTTATGTGGTGACATTGACAAAATTTGATTTTGACCACCTAATTGATTTTGTAAAATTGATTATGGTTGAAAGTAAAGTGATTTATATTTGGATATATTAAAAAAAGAGTGATTTTTATCAATTGATGTTTAAATCAATTTTTTTTGTGTGTGTGTGTGCATACATGCTAATAAATTGAGAATCAATTTTGTCATTGCAGAAGCCTAAAATACTAACTTTTAGATAAAAATTGATTTTGAAATTGGAACCAATTACAAGGTGGAAAGCCAAACATAACAATTCACGGACAAATCATATTTGACTAACCCAAACACAATTCTAAAAGATACAAACATGAAAGTAAAATGATCTATATTTGAATATATTCATAAAAAAATTAATTTTATCAATTTATCTTTGGATAAGAATTGTTTTTGTGTGTGCGTACATCCTAATAAATTTGAGAATTGATTCCATTACCACAAACATTGGAAATATTATCTTTTAGATAGAATTGATTGATTTTGAAACTTGAGTCAATTGTATAAAGGAAAAAGTCAAACCTAACTATTCACGGTCAAATCATATTTGACCAACCCAAACGTGCTTCTAAAGGTACAAACATGAAACCAAACAGTCTATGTCACAAATGTTACCTTAGCATCATATGAGGATCATCATGCTTTGAGGGTAAGAGCTCTTCTAAGATAAGTGTTTGGCGAAAAGCATCAACTGCTTGTAACTCTTCTGCATCAAAACTATCCTCAATACAGATAGACATAACTCTGCTGTGCTTCCTCCCTTTCTTGGTGAATGAATTTTTGAACTTGCTTGAGGCAGTCATTGCCACCTTCTTTATAGACCCAACCCTTTTCTTTTTTTCATCCTCAGAATGTTCCATCTCATGACCTGTGTTCACAAAGAAAAAAAAAATTAATTCAGAGAAAGTTTTGGCAATTTTTATTTTTATTTTTTTGGTACCACCTCTTACCTTATCAATTAATAACATAGAATACAAGACAGGAATGGAGCTATATACATTAATGCATTGTTCATTTGTTTCATAACATTACATAAGATTAAAATGCTTCATTTTGATATAATTATCTCTTTTCCAATCATAACATTAACATTTCACGTTTTACCTAGTATAAAACAGAACCATATAGAATAGTGCATGATTATTAAAGTATACTTAAATGCAAACAAAACTGCAGAGTATGCATGCATTTGATGAAACATATATAAAATTGAAGAATTTAGTTAGACTCACCAATTTTGACAGGTCGGTCAAGAGGTGCGGGCATAACATCACACATGATTGATCGAATATTGCAAGATAACTCGAATGATCAAATACAGCCCTTAGGCAGGAGAAAATCAAGCACTAGCATACATCAAATCCCCACAATCGAGGCTTATGTGCACCTGTTAATTATATCACACGTGAAACAACATGTTAGAAACTTAAAAAAAAAACAATTATCTACATAATATAACCAACAAAACAACATTTTATTGTTAATGATGAAATGCAGATGAATTAAGGAACTAGAAATGCAAGAATGGTTGCAGATGAAGGTGATAGAGAATATTGAAACGTACGTACCTTTGACACAGGAATGTAGCTAGGGGGTTTGAAAAGGAAGACAAAAATGCAAATATATCATCCGAATAAATCTCAAACAAATGCGGCTATGATGTGATATCAAGGTCAAAATGGTAAAGTCAGCCAGGTTGGTGTACAATTTTAGACCTTGCTGTTTTTGTTTATTTATTAACATTGACTATATTTCAGGTGTGGTTGATTTAGTATTGGCGAAATGCAAGCCACTCCGTTCCTTCACAATCAAATTCCTACGCAATCTTACCAACTCATCAAATATATAGATAGACACTCCATGCATTGACCACCAAAAAGATTTCGTGCAAGAGTTACGTTAGGACCTTATAACAAATCTTGACCGTCCAATCTTCAATCGACAATGTTACCGTTGTAAAATCGATTATAAAACCTAAACCATCCAATCTTAAGTCATTGGTTGTGAAGGAACTACAACATGAAATTGCATGTTTTTTATTTATTAATTTAGAGGTTACATACAACAAGTATTGTAATAACTTGTCTAAATTTTAATTTTTCACAATTTTATTTTAAAAAATTAAATGTTGGATATTTTTTTTTACAATGATAAAAAACTTGTTGGTGCAAAAAAGGTAGAACCGTTTCCAAAATGAAAAAGGTATAAATAGTGTGTATATAGTCTGATTTTTATTGATCTCTTGAAATTTAGCTGGCAATACAAGTCAGCTGGTATATATGCGATGTGGTGCTCTACCACTAAGTCCGACTATTCATGCCTTTGCTTGCTACCATGTTCACCAAAATGAAAACGCACATTCAACAACGTTCACTACAGGAGAGGAGAGGGATCCAAAACAAAAACATTAATAAAAAAGAGATACCTTGTCTCCAATTCCCTACAACTACAACTTATCTTTCTTTTGGTATTTTATCTGAGGTGATCAAAATGTTAGTTTGATGTCGAACATCAACCGTGGAGATGTGAGTTATGGGTATATGTAAACAATTCAAATTGCGTGAGAATGGGATGTAAAAAATGGATAGAGGGTGTGTGTAAGTGTGAGTTATATGTTTCACGTCAGGTCGTCAAATGAAAAAGTAGAGGTTGATCACTTTATAAGTGAGTTAAATTTATTGCCTTAAGGTTTTAAAAGCATGTTTCCCTGTGCGTTTGTCATCCACGTTTTGAAGAAAATCACGGTGAGTTATCACGTTGACACAAAAGCTACAATTGCTAGCTTAATAAAATCACGGTAATTTTGCTTGGAAAATCACGCCAGCCGTGCTTTTGTGTTGCTAAACTCTATACCAAACAGGCTATAAGTAAAAGTGTAGTGTCTCTCTTACTGGTGTGATTGCTCTTATCTAATGTGAGTTATCCACCAGACTCCCCTCGTGACCCAACATATAGTGTGTCCCTTGCATTTATGATGAATGGTGCCTTTTATAGACTTGGTTTTGGAGTCGTTGGTCGGTTAATGGAGACAGCTACAGAGGGGCACACCATTAATGTTGAGCTTATTTTTTTGAAGGATTTAATGTTGAGCTTTGTCGGTTACATGTTGAGACATTACGGGATGAGTGAATTTAACCGGCCGTTGGAGGCATTGATGAGACAGAAAGATGTTGGAACAAAAGGTGTTTAACATTACCCTTTGGGTTTTGATGATAACAAGGTATTGAAAATTGTCAATTAGATATGTTAATATTTGTTCAAGTATGCAGTACCATAGACAAAAATTTAGTGTCTCTTTTAAAGCATAAGTTCTGGAAGAACAAATGAGAGCAATGGAATCAACAAGTAGGAAGCTTGAAGCATCTGAAGAAAAGAGGTTCTGAAGACAAAGTGCTCCTGAAGTGCTGACGTCATCAGAAGTAAGATCACCAGAAGCAGTTTTCATCAGAAGATCTGAAGATCATTAGGAGCTGAAGATCATCAGAAGCTGAGAAAATTGAAGCTTCAAAGGTTGTTCAAATGATTTAATCTCGCCTATCATTGCAGAAGACTTAAAGATTGAAGCAACGACTAATTCAAATAGATTTGAAGGCATTGGTTTCTTATTCGTTGGAGAGAGTTGAAAAAGGACAATTGTACGAAGTGTACAACCACTATCTCCACTACTTTGATTTGTGTCTGCAATAGGACAAGAAAAACAGTTATGCCTGCACCAGTGTTCCTCCAGACTTGGAATGGATTTGAAATTGATCCTTCTTAGGACAATAACCAAATCAGGCAAAAGATCATTGGTGATTTGATCAAGCTTCAAACGACTCTTTTTGATGTGTTGGCAATTCACAACGTCTCTTTTACACCTCTATATAAAGGAGTGAAGACTTAGAGAATGACAAGACTCATATACAGCAATTTACAAGTGTCAAAACTTTGCAAAAATTGTTCTGCATCAAAAGTTCACTTAGAATTTCTTATCAAAGTTCATATCTTAGAAATTTTAGAGTCTTAAAGAGTCTATATCTGATTTGTATTGTGAACACCACTGATTGTATATCAAGTGTTCAACCTCAAACAAATTTCTTTGTAATTCTGTTTGAATAGAAGTCTCTTACTTGTGTGCTTGAGCATAGGAACACTAGTGCAAAATTGACATAAGAATTATGTGTATTATACCTATTTTATTAAAAAAAGGTGTGAAATATAAATAAGGTGACAGTTTTGTAAATATATTGTAAATTTTGTTTTTGTGAGTAAATTA
>Ga0315915_1003816_pt1 | contig 19103 bp, 10 predicted proteins | sample MpolbnodulesMG_FD_207738 | JGI IMG/M metagenome (GOLD analysis project Ga0315915, IMG submission 207738) | Medicago polymorpha root nodule microbial communities from Los Angeles, California, United States - branched nodules | ecosystem: Host-associated > Plants > Roots > Nodule | place: USA...
TATTTTGCAAATCAAACCAATTGCCTCAGTGCACCCCTCATTTTACAAACATCCTTAATAATAATGTTACTACCGAGTAGAAGTTGAAACAGTCCCTGTAGATACGAATCTTATAAATTTTATTACTTTGATATAAGTTAGTACACTTGATAATTTTGTATCAGTTGCATAGGTTTTATATGCAATAAATGCAGTCAAAAAAATTGTAAAAAACCGTGTAAAAAATCAATAAAATCAAGGTTGAACAACTGACCAAAGTCCAAAAAACGTGTTCTTGAGTTTTGAACACCGGCCAAACTGGCGTGAGTTAACTCACGCTTGGTTTAACACTAGCATGAGTTAACTCATGTGGCATGCATGGGGCAGTGGGAGTTAACTCACGCTATGATGGTGTGAAGTTTTTTTATGCAGACTAATGGTACCATAGGTAGGTTTTGAATAAATAAATTCAAATAAAAACTAATTAAACTCAACGTGAATTCGAATAAAGAATTGTATTAAATAAATTCAAATAAAATTGCGTATTAAATAAATTCGAATAAAAGTTACATTACATTACATAAAGTTCCTAAATATGTTCTATAATTACATTACATTACGTTCGAAAATGCACCTTCCAACTACAACAATTATCTTACCTCTGAATGGGGTAAATTCAAACTTGCTAAACAACAGCTCTCAAGCATTCATCCGGAAGTTTTATTGTTTCATTCAAAAGATTATATTCTTGTTAGTTTAGTTTAGATGATGGTATTAAAGTGCCAAAAGAATGAGGTCTAGTCCTTGACACTTCAATACCTTCATCTAAACCAAACTAACAGGAATTTAATATGTTGAATGAAACAATAACACTTCCGAGTGAATGCTTGGGAACTGCCGTTTAACAAGTTTGAATTACCCAATTCAGAGGAAGAAAATTGTTGTAGTTGGAAGGTGCATTTCCCTACCTAATCACGATCCTTTGGCGGAATAAGACTCTTGACAATATCTTTAGTTGATCTCAGCAACGTTACCCGCATATCGATCCACTGGAACATGTTGTGCTCCCAAAACATGTTCGCCACGTTTTCGTTGTTCGTTAATTCCAGCCAACTGAATGATACTCTCCCCTCGTCGAGCGTTGGACGTTTATACCGAACGTATTCCACCCTCCTTGTGTCTCCAGGGTTGACTCCTTGGTTGAATTCATTCAGTTCATCCTCGAGACCTCTTAACGTTACACCAAGGCACCGAACCTTCAACCTCTGAGGTTCTCCGCCGTTGAATTGTGCATGAAAGTCGATCCACCCGACCATTGTGTCAAATCTACACAATAAGAAATTAAAAACAATCAATGAAAAACTCATTCAAACATTTCATCAAACACTTGGAGTGCAAATTATACATAAACCCTAAAAATGATAACTATAACATACACATGCAAAAATCTAAACAATTAAGCAATATAAGTGATTTATATATAACATTGTATGATTTCTTGGCAAAAAAGTCAAAATTTAAACTAAACCCTAAAACTAAAAAAAACTAATCTAAGTGTAAAAAATCTAACATAATCATGCAAACATCTAAACATCATAACAATTAAGCACTATAAGGCATTTCCATGTAAATTCTATCATTCCTTGCAAAAAAAATCAAAATTTTAACAAAACAGTAAACCTAAAAAATTCTAGTTTAAGTGAAAAAAATCTATCATACCAACATAATTTAAGTGAAAACTTACTTGTTCTTGTTATTGGAGTGTTGTTTGATTTGAAGTTACAGGAATTTCGGATTTGGATAATTTGAGAGAGATTTAATTGGAAATGAGGCTCTGCCTGGACATATAACAGCACGCAGCGTGAGTTAACTCACGCAGTAAAGAGCAGAATTCATAAAGAAATAGTCCATTGGAAACAACAGTCCATATATTTAAACAACATTACACAATGAAGTGTGCTTACTTGGAAATAAAAAAGTAGCAAAGATGTGGCAATAATATAGTAGTCAAGTCAACTTCAGTTGCAGCACCACGCGTTAATTCACAAAATTTGCAGCAATGTAATATATGTCTGTACAATGGCATCAAAAGTACCAATTTGAGTAAAGAATACATAAACAATTTCTATCATCAAATTAAATTACAGTTCAGTGAGTTGTAGTGAAGTGCTGGCATGAGTTAAAATTTGAGAAACTGAAGATGTGATAGTAACTAAGTCGTTCCATTCTTACTGTCATTGACTTTGAGATTTGGAATTTATCTTATGATATCCATTGATTTATATTATGTATCTTAATACCTTAGGTCAATTAGAAAGGCCTAAAAGAGGCTAAAAGAATAAACAATGACTAACATGAAACAATTTTTTGGACAGGTATAACGTGAAACATAACATTCAAGTGAACATAAAAAAAACAACCCCAAGCAAAAAATGGTGATTAATGCCATTAAACTACATGATTTGGTGGGAATGGGGAAAAAACATAATTGTCATTTGAAAAGAGAAACCTTGCATCAATAAGAGCAACCAGACCAAACCTGTCAACAATGCAAACAGGGAGGATCCATATCAGTGTTGCGTAACTGTGTTGCGAAGTGTTACCTGTGGGAAACATTGCTTAGGTATTTTTCTGAAGCCTCGTATTAAGGAAGCATTAAGAAACCAATGCAAAATTACAAAAGTTCAGTGACACATGAGCATCAAAAAACAAGATAAGAAAAAGGTACCCACCTGAACAAGCCATGTTAATCTGAAGCATACTCAGCCAAATAAATAATTATTGATGAAATTACTTACAGAAGCAATTTCATTTGCACCTAACATCTTAAACATGATTATTATATGCCTTGGACACATTGAAACAAGTATTTAAAAGTGGATAACTAAGGAAATCTTATTTTTTATATCATGAAGGATTGAGCTCATTTATCCACTCAATCAAGATATCTACAAATAACAAAGAAATCAAATAAAAATGAAAACTTTAAGGGTGTGTTTGGATGGAGAGTTTAGTTTTCATTTTTAAATTACAGACAGCATAAAATGTTTTTTAAAAAGTTAGCATATTAACATAATAATAATACTTCAATCATACTGATTTATTTTAGAAAAACATATTATATAGTCCGTAATTTAAAAAAGAAAACTAAGCTCTCCCCTCCCTTCCTCTCCTTAACCCTCAATCCAAATACACCGTAACAGAATAGTGACAGAATAGTAAGTTACTTAACCGAATCCTCTAGAGCATTCTCCTCAATCACTAGTGCAAATCAAGGATACAAGACCTATTTTTTTAAAGATTTAAGACCACTTTTGCACAAAAACAGGTCTGAAATCTTTAAAAATCAAGTCTTGTATCCCTGATTTACACTAGTGAATGTCTCTGAAAAATTATCAATCAATGGAAAATAGCATAAAAAGAGAGAAAAAAACAAAAACCTAACTAAAATTAAAATATAAATTTCAGAAATTTGGGGGTTTTTAAAATACCTTTTGAACTTGAAATCTTGGAGTCAAAACTAAAAGAAGAACTAGGTAATAATTCTTCCTAGAAGTGTTCAAAGGAGAACGCTTTTGGAGGGAGAGAGACGAAAATGTAGGCGGGGGTCTTTTGGCGGATAACCCATTGTTTACATTTTTTAAAGTTCAAAACAAGAATCAAAACACTCAATTCATCATCACCTTGATTACATCAATTTTTTTCGGTTTTAAGTATAAATAAACAAAATAAAGTGAAATTGTTGAAACCAAATGGGTTTTGAATAATGGCTTTAAAGTTTTGATGATAAGAAATTATTGAAGGATTATTAAATATGTTAATATATGTTTAAGTGTGAAGAACCATATATTAAAATTTACCAAGGTCTAAACATATACAAGAGCATTTGAAGCACAATGTAATTAAGCTAAAGACATTATAGAAGATTCGAAGAAAGGTCAACCAGAAGTCAACAATATGATCAAAAGTAAAGAATCCATCCAAAAGCTACTGAAGGTCAGACTCTGAGTCACCTAGACATTGAGTTACCTGGATTTTGAAGACTTAAAGCCATGTCAGCTTTGTCTTCTTCTAAGGAGGGTCGCTTTCAACATCTGACCTAGTACAGTTTGTCTTCTTCTGAAGCATATGAGTCAAATTCAAGGGCACAAAAGAAATGAAACAGATAATTTTAATTGCAACAATTGTTTTCAAATGTCTTTTCAAACAACGTTAACCACATCAAGCAATATTCTAACCTCTTGATTTGAAAGCTTCTCAAGGACCAATGTCTCTCACTTCCTTTCCTATGTAAGGAGCTCGAGACTTGAAGAAATTAACAAAACTTTACCGTTTTTAAAGTCCCCTTACTCTGTTTTGTATTTGTTTACAAAACTGATTTTATATCAAGTGTAAAACCAAACAATCTTTTATTTGATTAAATTAGATTGTAAGAAGTCTCTTTCAGTTGTGATTGAGCATTATAAGTCTCTTGTGTATGTGCTTGAGCATTTGAAAGTTTCTTGTTTGTGTGCTTAAGCATTTGTAATCTTTAGTGATTATAGTGAAAATTCATTGGAAGTGCGTGTAATTTGAATCAATTATGAGTGATTATGTCATGATGAGTATTATGAGTGAATGATGTTGTTGAATTGGTGTAATTTGAATCAATTATGTGCGTGTATTGATTACAGATCATTAATGGTTTGGTTACATGCAACATGCATTCAATGTTGTTCTTTTAGCATACCAGAACTCAACGTGAGTTAACTCACGCTTCTACCGAATGTTACTTAATTCACGTTGGATCATCATCACTTAACTCACGTTGGTTCTACCGAAAGTGAGTTAACTCACGTTGAGGTTATTTTAGGGAATTTGAGGTGGGAATGAGCAACAATTGAATGGGAAAAAGAAAAAAAAAATCAATCTTTTTTGCTTAAAATAAAAGGCTTTGAGCCAAAAGGGCCTTTTGGTGGATCAGCGGCGACCCAAATAGGAGAAAATAATGAATATATTCTTCTCATGTTGACAATTATGTTACACAAAATACACCCTACTTCAAGCTTGATACAAGTTGTACCACATTACAATAATCAAAATTTATAAAAATTACAACTCATAGATCAAAAGTATAGTATTCTTAAGTAGCAAGTACAAAATAATGAAATTCAACACTGGTCTATCACCCATCATTAATTTACCTCTCCCACCCACCAACTAGAACAATCAAGAACAAGAACATGCAAGATTTGGCATTGTCTTAAACTCCTAGTCCAGCAGTGAATGCTACACCTGTTGTGGGCAACCATAGATTCCCCTCAATAAATTGGGTCACTGTGAAGTTACTAGCCTGACTAGAATCATTCATAATGTGATACCCTGGCCATTTAACTCGTTTATTTAATCCAGCTCCAGACCCATAATTCATGTACTCAGCATAATACAATGTATCCAATGCAAAATCTCCATTCCACTCTAGCCACCCTTCTGGCCTCAACACATCACTTATGTGAGATTGCATGAAAATTGTTCTTGAATATTCTTTCCACGGTCTTCCAAGATATGTATAAGTGGAATTAACCGAAGGAAGAAGGTCTGAATCAGCGGTAATGTTGCAGAATTGGATTGAGAAACCAGTTGGTTCGTTAGGGTCTTTTCGTCCGTGAGCTGTGATAGTGTTCTTTTGATTCGGTAACCCTTTTTTTACTAGTATTTGACAGTTTTGAAAAAGAGTCGTGGCATCGCCAAAAATAAAATCGACTGTGCCACTTATTTTGCATTCTCTGAAGAATTGGCGCATTGTATGCGTGTATAAGCTGTCTTGGTAACCAAAAATTCCACATCGATAGAATACAGAGAGGTCAGAGTCGGATCTTAGTGCCACTGCTTGGTGCTTCTCAGGACCAGCAGTGTTCTGAAAAGAGATGTCTCGTGCTATGAATCCTCTACCACTAACAGCTGCACGCGCACAAACATACACACAAAGATTAGTAACGATCGATATCTACTTAATAATTATCGCATTTTGACTTTTTACACATATATGTTAGTTTTTAATTCAAGTTAGCGGAGATAAGCTCGAGTTAGTTTAGATTAGAAGCAGTTAAAACTGAATTGTTAAGGTTGTTAGCTATTTTTTTGCAAGTTAGTTAGTTTTGAATAATTACTTGTAGAACAAGTAAAGTTAAGTACATAGCTTTTGTATAAATATGGTGTAAACCAAGTTTCATATCTAATGAGAATCATAAGATTACAATCAACAAGTACTTTCTCTTCTTTTCTCTCAATTCTCAATTCTCTCACACAAACGCAGATAACTTACATTTATCCTTGTTGTGCTATCATCAATATAAAGACAATCAATAAAGTTTGTTATTTTTCATACCAATATCTATCTTTTTCCTATACTACCTTTAATTATTTATTATCTTATTTCAACTTTTATCCATTTTTTAAAGTCCATATTAGATGGAACCCATAAACCTATCAAAACTAATAAAAAGAAAAAAAAATATGCGTATACAATAAAAGTAAAAATTCTTATATTTATGGAGAATAAAAATATATCCAAACAGGAAAAGTGAATAAAAAATATATTTAAGCAATAAATGTGAATTAAAATTTGGGTTTTGTTAACGAGTATTTCTCGAACACTCTTTAAATATTTTAAATTATAAAATTATACTTTAAAAAATAGTTCAATTTTCAGTACATTAAATATACAACTTTTTTATAAAAAGTTATCATTTAAAACCCTTAAAGTGTGCCTCTAAAACAGTCGTTAATATTTCTCTTCAAATTTTCATGTCAAATTGATAAGTTTGCGTAAGCTAGACAATCAACCTTGTCCAAATAAACAATGTAAACATGAGAATTTTGGTCATATATTTCAGCTGTTGATGAGGACAGGAGTCGTAGGCGTTATAAATATCATAATTGCAGCCACATGCTCATTTAATATTTTGCATTCTGTAGCAAGGATTATGTTATGTTGGATAGCCTTTAATATTACTAAAAAAAATACTAAAGGTCCTATTGCATTTGATGGATAAGTTCGAATAGAGAGTATTTCCCCTTACAAAAATTATTAAAAAAAAAATTACTAAGTATTCTATATAAAAAAGTTTAATTCAAAGGTTTGTCCTAATGTTAAAAGCAAAAATCTTGGTCCTAGAATCTAATTTCGAGTATCGATAGTATGTTTGGAGAGAAGTATGTGAATTACATTTATAAAAGTTGTGAGTTTTTTTTTTTTTAAGTAATTTAGTAGTTGAAGTTTATATATTTTAAAGGTGAAGAAGTGGATATTTAGTGTTTGAATCTGATCCACATATATTATATAATTTTCTTACCAATTAAGGTAAACTCATGCAACAATATTGTTTGAATTCTAAAGACTTTAGACACGACCCCAAAATTTTTACATAAAAGAATAACTACGGAGTATATGATTTTCTTCTGTTGAATATTGTAGTGTACCCCATTTGCGGTCTTATGAAACAAAAATTACTCCATCTATCCTAAGAAAGATAATTTTACAAAACCTCTAAAAAAATTACCAAAGAATCTGTACTGCTACGAAAAAATAATAAAAAAGGAGATATGAGAATGGGTATGTGACGGTGCCCCGGTCGAACATGAATATTTGTCCCCTATTAGCTAGTTGGGTGCCTACAAACCCATACACGCCTAATATTATCTGGCTCATCAAAAAATAAAATAAAATATAATAATTAATATGCACTTCAATTATTCATGTATATTTGGTTTTTCTAATGCAATTTGTTTAAAAAAAAAAAAAAACTAATGAAATTTACTGTTAGATTAAATTAATGAGAATGTGACGTTTTGTGGTAACAACATTTCTTATCACCAATGATAAAAATGAAGTAATTTTTCCATATATAAATTGTGCTAAAAAAGTTTAACTAATGGGGTTTTCGGAGGGGTACTCCCCTCGCAAGTTTTGTAGGGTTAACCCGTCGTATATAATTAGCGATGACTGTTTTTGCGTGCCATTGTGCTCCTCGCAATGTCCCTCACAAAAATGTGTTTCACAAATTATTTTGTTTCACATAGGTTTTGTGTAAAAAAATTTGCTAACCTATTGTGAATTGAAGAAAAGGAAAAGTGCATAGTTTGTTCGTAGTTCTTACCAAAGGTAGCTGACCTAAATGTGGTCCAACCGTCAATGAAGCTCCGATTACCAGTGATAATTGTGGAATTCATACCATCTCCGACCATCATGAGATTCCATTTCTTCTTCTTGATCTCAACATTTTCAATATAAACACCTTTCTTTACGTATATCACATAGCGTTTCATGCTATAATCGGGAGCTGCATGCACCGCATCCATCACCTTGGTAAAATTCCCGCTCCCATCGGCAGCAACGACAACATCGACATTCACTCCATTTGCTTGCAAGAGTTTTCTATCATCTCTTTTAACCCAAGAAGGAAATCGACCTTTTTGTTCTTTTTGTGTGAAGCTATCTAAATTAGGGTCTACTTGTGTGAGAAGCTCTGCCAACATCGACATCATTTGGCTTAGGCCAGTAGACACTAATTGACTCTCAATGCCACTTGTACCTTCAAATCCGTCCATGCATGTCTCCGGATTTGCAAGTGCAGAACTTAACCATGTTCTCACATCAGAGTTCACATTTCCAGTACTATTATGCTTACCTACAATAAGAACAAAAAAAAGTATTAATATTTTTTAGTACACCGTTCTTTAAAAATTACCTAAAGTCGAATTGAAACATCAAAATCCTTAATTTAATCTTTTTTAATTGTTATCTTACTGTTATTTGTGGGACTGAATTCTCTCCGATGACTACAGAGTCCAATGAAATCATGGTCATTAATAAAATAAAAAAATAGAGAATTAAATGCAGAAATCAGAAATGATAAAATGTTTAATGGTATAGATGTTCATGGTCAAGAAAATTATAGAGATTCTCACAGCAGAAAATCAATTCCCGTTATTTGCACATATATACTATTAAAATGTCCCCCACCTTTTGTTTCTCTTTTTACTTTTTAAGTGAAGTTGTAACTTATGAAAAACGAATATCCCCGTGAACTTAATTCAGTTGGTAATGATAATGTGTAATACATGTAAGATTTAGGGTTCACCACTAAATTAGGGTTCGAATCTCAGACACTACAAAAAAAAAAAAAAGGAACATACTAAAGTTTAAATAAAATTATTTTTATTTTCCTTCAAAAAAAATATTTATTTAATCTAAAATATCCTCAAGTTTTTATATTTTATTTCATATTTTTATTTTATATAATACATAGTTAGATATAATTCTAAAAATCCATCAAATATAATAATAATTCTAAAAAGCAATAATTAACTTCTTGAAACGTAAAAAACACAAATAAATAACAACAAAATACTTTTTTAAAATAATGACAATTGAAAGGAATCAAGAGTGAAAAAGAATAAATATAAGCTGATGAATAATTTGGGAGCAAATTAATTGTACAAAATAAATGAGTGTACTTTAAAAAATTGGTACCAACTTAGCGAAAAAAGAGCAGAGTTCTATGTAGCGGTCCCGGGTCGTAATAAAAATGGGTAAACTACAATTATTGTAACTTTATAGATCATTATAAAGAAAATGTCAAAAAATTTAATACTTCTGTCCCTATCATGATCACAAGGTAGCTTCACTCACACACCACATCACTTAGGTAAATGTAATGCTTGAGATTGGTTTGACACAAAATGCTAAATTTTGCAAAACAAAGTGATAACTATTTTTTTATGGGTCAATTCTGTTGTGCATAAATAGAACAAGTTTTGAGTCATACATAAGCTAATTTTTATGTTAGATCAATAAATCTAATCATTAAATTAAATGAAGTATGATATGACTTATTTATCCAACCGTGGAAAAGATATAAACTTTTGCATAATGCAAGACCATTTTATTTATGCATGTTAGACAAAAGCTTGATTATACGCCAAAGTGGTTACAAATTAATTAACAGAGACAAAGTACTATCTTTTTAATACTCAAAGATAGATTATAGTTACACATGAATAGAAAGCAAGCAGACAACAAACTACGTCGTTAGTACTGTTACCTTTGGGGTTTTGAGCAGCAGAGGCAGACCAAGTAAGTGCATCAGAGGAAAGATCAAGCATATCAATACAATCAGAAACAGCATTAGAGAGGCGTGAATCTCCAAATCCAGCACCACCAAATTGAGAAAGAATGGACATTACTTCTTGCAAAATGCCAACTACATCTTGCACTGTCCCAACAAATTCAGATGGAGCAACCTTAAGAAACTCAAATTCAGATGTTACTTTAGTGGGAGCACTAGCACATAGTGCTGGAGTAGACAACAACAATGTTAAAATGAATGTGCATGTTATGAGAGTGGGTATTGGTTTTGTTCGAGATAGTACTAAGTCTTTTGTTGAAGAAAGAGCCATTGGAAGAAAAGTGAAGAAAAGAAAGAGAGTTAGTAGGTTCCACTACGTTGGGCTTTGAATATTTAAAGGTGAATGGAAGGGAATGGAGTTAATATTTGCATGTATTGGTTAGCTGGGCAGGTGGGGGAATTAAAGAAACGGCTTTCTTCCCCACCACAGAGATAAATGTCGATATATTTGAATAAATATTAAATGAAATTAGTTTTGAAACATACATATGCTACTATGCTAGTATAAAATATGCTAGTGGTAACTAGACCGGTCATAGAGCATACCTAAAAGAATGAATCAACTCACACTTGAGAGGAAAATTGTTGGTGTGTCGATTGTGAGTTATAAGTTTAACAATAAATATAAAAATGAGTGTTTAACAACATATAAGTTAAACGAATGATAAACCTAATGTCTTAATATGTTGGATGTAAATGTGGTGTCAATCCTTTATGTGTGATTTTTGGGTTCTACTTATGATCCAACAAAATGTTCATTCTAAATTGACAGAAAAACTAAAGAGAGAAAGTAAGAACATAATGAGAGTATGAGAGAGAATTATACTAAAAGTTGTTATAAAATTGTTGTATAAATATCATTTCTTATATATTTAGGACTTTAGAATTAATTATAAATAATTAAAGTAAAACATTTTTAATAGTCTAAAATTATAAATAGCTAATAGTTGATGATGTATATAATTAAACTCATGTGAAACATATTGCCTTGGCCCTTGGTTGTTTTAGACTTTTAGTCTTTTCAGTTTGGTTTCAACACATGCATCTATCAAATTATGTTGAGGTGTCACTTTTTTAAATGTCTTTTGTTTATGGTCATGTAGTCTATTTCAAATGTCTCTTTATTTTTTGAATGTCTATTTTAAAATATATCTCCATAAATCAGCATTATATCGATGGTACATTTAAATTTAATTTCTTATTTTAATAGATTTATGTTGTTAGAATTATGCTCTCGGAGGAGTGGTGTTTAGTTTGGCCGAATTTTTTGCAGGTGGCACAGTTGAGGGGTCTGTCATATCATTGTCTGTTGTTGATGACGGTGGATGAGGAAAATTGGGGTCCTAGGCCCTCTTGTATGTTGAAATGTTGGAAAGACATCCTTGGGTACAAACAGTTTGTGAATAATAAATGTAAAACTTTCCAGGTTGACGGGTGAGGAGGTTTTGTACTCAAAGAAAAATTAAAGTTGATAAAATTGACTCTGAAGGAGTGGCATGTGACCCATACTCAGGAAAGATAGATTATCTTCAACAACGTCTCTCTGTCCTAGATTATAAAGGGGAGGAGGAGGTGTTTTCTGAAGTCGAGATTGCTGATATGCATGGTATTACTTCATACATTCATTCGTTGTCTCGTATTAATACTAGCATTTGTTGGCAACAATAAGGTTACTTTGGCTTCGAGAAGGAGACGCAAATTCATTTCATTCGGTATTTGCTAGTCGGCGCAGAAGGAACAATTTCAGAAATTATGGTGGATGGTGTGATGGTTGAGGGCATGGCTCATATTAGAGAGGTTGTTGTTTCCCATTTTGCGTCTCACTTTAGGGCGTCTAAAGTGGAACGAACAGGTGTGGATAATCTTCAGTTCTGGACGTTGTCATTGATGGAGGGGGTAGTTTGATTAAACCCTTTTCTCTGGATGAAGTCAAGGTTGCTATGTGGGACTATGACAGTTACAAGAGTCGGGGTCCAGATGGCATTAATTTTGGTTTTATTAAAGATTTTTGGCTTGATATGAAGGATGACATCATGCGGTTTATCTCTGAGTTCCATATGAATGGCAAACTGACGAAAGGTATAAATAATACTTTCATTGCTCCTATACCAAAATTGGAGAGTCCTCAACAGTTAAATGATTTTCGCCTTATTTCCTTGGTCGGGAGTATGTATAATATCCTTGCAAAGTTGTTAGCAAACATGTTGCGGTTGGTTATTGGAAGTGTACTATTTGAGAGTCAGTCGGAGTTTGTTAAAGATAAGGAAGATTCTTGATGGAATTTTAATTGCAAATGAGGTGGTGGATGATGCTCAAAAATCCAAGAAGGAGTTACTGTTATTTAAAGTTGATTTTGAAAAAGATTACGACTCTGTGGATTATGGCTATCTAGATGTATTGATGGGCCGAATGTCTTTCCCAACTTTGTGGAGGAAGTGGATTAGAGACTGTGTCTGTACGACTACAACTTCTGTGTTAGTTAATGGCAGTCCAACAGAAGAATTTTCTCTTGATAGGGGTTTGCAACATGGTGATCCCATGTCTCCTTTTATTTTCATCCTGGCCACTAAGGGGTTGAATGTTATGATGAAAACCATGGGATTCTAACATTTGTACTATGTTCAATTTGCCAACGATACTTTACTTTTGGGGGTTAAAAGGTGGGCTAATGTCCGTGCATTGCAGGCAGTTCTAGACTTCTAGTTCGCTTTGAGGTGTCGGGATTGAAGGTGAACTTTCATAAAACTATGTTGGTTGGGGTCAATATATTTTAGTCCTGGTTGAATGAGGTGGCGGCTGTGTTGAGTTGTTAAGTGGGAAATGTGCCTTTTGTGTATTTGGGCCTTCCTATTGGTGGTGATCAGTGTTGGTTTTTGTTTTGGGATCCTGTCTTGTCACGCTTAGAAAAGACACTGTTTGCTTGGAAGAGTCGCTATCTTTCTTTTAGTGGTCGCTCGATTCTTCTAAAATATGTCATGACTTCTCTTCATGTATATGTTCTTTCCTTTTTCAAAACTGTGTCTGGTATAATCTCTTCTCTTAAATCTATGTTGAATAATTTTTTTTGGAGTGGGAGTGAGGAACATAGGAAAATGACTTGAATTGGTTGGAAAACTGATTGTATGGAGGATCTTGGTGCATAGAGGGAGCTTGTGGTATAGGGTGTTGGCGGCTCGTTATGGTGATGAGGGAGGGAAGTTGAAGGAGGTGGGCGGTTGGGGTCAACATGGTGGAGGGAGATTGCTCAAATTTGAGATGGGGTGGGTGGTGTTGGAGGTAGTTGGTTTGAGGAGAGTGTCTCGAAGAAGGTTGCAAATGGGTTACATTCTTATTTTTGGTATGACCCGTGGTTCGGAGGGACACACGTGTGTATGTGTGGTTTAGGCGCTTATTTGACTTGGCGGAGAATAAGTTGAGTACGGGGGATGATATATTTTCCTTGGGTTGGGGTGTGGAGCGTGAGTCGTGGAAGTAGCATAGGAGGTTGTGGGTGTGGGAGGAGGAGTTGTTAGTGGAGGGCGTTACTTCATTACATTGTTTTGCAGACTTGTTTCTCATATTAGTGGAAATGGCAACCTGGCATTGTTCGGGGTTATTCGGTTAGCGAAGTTTATCAGCTATTAACTTCTCAGGATTCGATATATTTAGACAAAGCGGCATCTCTAATTTGGCACAGACATGTTCCTTTGAAGGTCTCTATTTTTGTGTGGCAACTCCTTCGTGACAGATTACCTTCAAAATCTAACTTGGTGGCTCGCGGCATTATCCCTTCAGATGCTCAGTATTGCGTGACAAGGTGTGGAGGTGTTGAATTAGCTCAACATTTATTCATCTCTTGTAGATCATTCGACTCTCTTTGGCCCTTAGTTTGGTCGTGGATTGGATTTTTACAGCTCATCTGGCTTCTCTGTGTTTGGGTGTTGTGGAAAGAACGAAACAATAGAATCTTCAATAATTTAGAGAGTTCTATTCCACAACTACTAGAGAATGTAAAACATTATTCTTATTGGTGAATGAAGACAAAGAATGTGGATTTTGTTTTTGGCTATCATTGATGGCATTCAAGCCCTTTTACATGTTTGGGCATCAGATAAGAGCTTTTTTTGGTTTCTTTTTGTGATTGATTTATTGTAAACTTTAGTGGTCTTTTTTTATACGTCTTGCGGTAAAAAGATCACATCGTTGGTGTTAATATATTCCAGTTTTGCTTGTTAAAAACAATAAAAACTTGCTTTTATAAATCAGGTGTGCCTTTAACAGCTATAAAGACAATAATCTTGAATGGATTACATAGGATCTACACATTTACGACAAATATTTTCTCCAAGAGTTTTGATGTTGGCACATTTTCAATGCTTAATTTTAAACTTGACGCCACTATAAATTAAAAAAGACTTCTAATATCGTGAATAAAGTGTGTTTTCGAATAAAACCTTACAAATTCATCTAATGCGAAAACATACAATTAAAGTGTTTGCTTAGTGGTAAGAGTTTAGTTTTGTAACCTTTAGGTATAGAATTCAAATTTCCCCTAAAACAGCTCTAAAATGACCATGAATAAGCTTTATATCGACGATACATATGAATTGATTTCTTATTTAAATACATTTTTGTTGTATTAACTAAAAAATACATTTTGTTTTTTTTTTAACAAAGAAAAATTCATTTTTGTTTTTCATTTTTGTTTTTTTAAAGGAAAAAATTCATTTTTGTTGTTAGCAAAATTTTATATGTTTTACTATAACAAGGAACATTTATGAAAAAAAGAAATTATTATTTGTCTTGCACAACTATAAGGATATTAATCTTGAGCTGGTCGAGTAGGATCTACATTGCAGCAAATCTTTTCTCAAGCGTTTTGATGTTGTTACATTTTTAATGCCTAATTTTGAACTCGACGCCACTAGTTAAATTAGAAGAGACTTCTAACCTTTCATCCAAAAGATCATGGATAAAGTATTAGTTTTTTAATGAAACCTCACAAATTCATCTTATAAAAAACATACACCTAAGATGTTAGCTTAGTGTGATATGAGTTTAACCTTGTAAACTCAAAATATATAGATCTAATTTTTTTTCAAAACCAGTTGTAAAATGACAATCATTTTCAGTTCAATTATAAAAATCTTATCAAAAAAATAGTTAACCATCAAGTAGTTGGCCACTTTTTATATATGCAAATGTTAGTGGATAATTTGTAGGAGGAGGTAGAAATATTAGTCACATGAATCAAACTTTGACATGGATAGAACTCTTTTAGTGCACAGCTCATACCACTGATCTCATTGGTCTTTCAAAGATTAATTAGATGTCATTGAAAGATAATTGCTATCAAGTTAGTTCTTTAACATTAAAGTTTGGTATCACGTCCTTGTAATATTTCAAAAATCAATTATACCATGTGGCTATTATTGTTAGTGTACAAAATATTATATCGCTGAAAATGAAAGATACAAATAGAGTTACTGATGATTATGTAATTTCAAGAAACTATCTGATTTTAAAAAATTCAATATATAGTGTTATTTTTGTTTTTAAGAAACTATATATTTCAAACTATATATTTTTTGAAATGATCTAGTAGCTAAACTCACACAATACAAGTGTGAAAACCAAGGAGCGGTCAACAGAGATATAGACATCAGATGGAAGAAACGAAGGACTGGTAGATTTAAATGTAATATTGATGCCTCTTTTTTCAATACCGGCAATAACGTAGAATTGGGCATGTGCATTTGAGATTCAATAGGTAACCATGTCCGCTCAAAAACCATGTGGTTCATTCCATTGTGCTCAGTTGACATTGGGGAGGCCCTGGGTCTTTACCATGCAATTCGGTGGATACATGAACTTCAGCTCACAAACGTTGATTTTGAGGTTGATTCGAAAAGAGTAGCTGATTATTTTTGATGTTACCGAGTTTGGTTCCATTATAGATAGTATCCAATTCTGTAGATCCTATTTAACAAACTCTCATATGAAGTTTATTAAGAGGCAAGCAAACGAGTTTACACATAAACTAGCTATGGCAGCCAACATCTAATACTAGTTTTCGTATTTTTTATGAGATTCCAACATGTATTACTGATTTAATTTTTAATGAAATGATATAAGTTATTTTTCCTAAAAAAGAAAGTGTGAAAAAAATAAGAAATCTAAAATTTAAACTTTGATCCATGCATACTAATATCCACGAAATTTATCTACCAAGTTGCACTTACAAACAAGATTTAAAAAACTAATATTTAATAAAAATAAAGTTGTACTAATTAATGATTAATGTGTGACAATGGTGTTTAAAGGATAGAGTTGGAAGGTCTATTCATATACGCCATTGCCAGAATTGCTATACAAATCTATGGTGCGGATTCTTTTGAAACTCCAAAGTCAGAGGGATGTTATTACTTAGAAATCAAATTTAAGAGGGTTGCAAGTTGAGACATGACATGTGAGTCATCATAAGAAAATAGGCAAGTTTCACATCTACTTCCCGATAACTTAAATCAATACTTAAAAATGGTTTGAAATTTTAATAATGATTTATGTAGGCCTTTAAAAAAAGAAGTTCACAAACCTTGTGACCTAATTGATGTCGGATTGGTAAAGAAAAATATAGTTAACAACTTCAGAATGCTATTATTATTATTATTACAACTATTATTTTGTCAAAATGGCACCATAATGTTTTTAAGCAAAATATAATAAAATTAAGGATTAATAGTGTTTTTCCTCCATGTAAAATAGACCATTTTCGGTTTACCCCTTTAGGAAATTTTTAGTTTGGAATCAATTCTTTTAAAAATAAAAATAAAATCGGAATATCCCTCTAATAGACCATTTTCAGAATTTTTGTTTTTAAATGACCTATTATGTGGTATTCTAGATTATTTATTTTTTTAAAGGACCGATTCCAAACCAAAAATTTCTTAGGGGGTAAACCAGAAATGACCTATTTTACAAGGGAAAGCACTATTACCCCTAAAATTAAAATAAAATGAACTACAAGATTGAGTGGCGAAGGACTTGTCTCGGTATAATCTAGTCAACCAAATACTAACGGATACATATTATATTATATTATATTATATTATATTATATTATATTATATTATATATATAAAAGTTAGCACAAGAGTAGATTAAAAAAGAGTAACAACTCTAAATGGGTATTAAATAAAACCCAAAAAAACACAATCAGAGTGAGTGTTTAGCAATCTTAGTAATGAATAAGAAGGGAATCATAAATTTATACTTCTGAATAGTGTGAGAACTATGAACTCATTTGTCAAAAATCACGATTTGAATTGCAAAATCCAAGATTTTGTGATTTTACTCACCATCATTGATCCAAATCAATTTCAGAATCCAAAAACAAGCAAAATCCTAGTATAGTGACATCAAAATCGCATAAAATCATGAAATCTTTGCATAATTGCATGTTCTAACAAGATTTTGAAGGATTTGGAAAAAAAAATTATGCGAGTCAATTTTGACCTAGTTGGGAATGGACCCAATTCTATAAATTAACTCAGTTTTTTTTCTTTCAGTCTTTCACCGGTAGAATGCCGCTTTACCATACGGTCCCATTCAAAAATGGACCAAACCTAACTAGATTCATTCCGTCCATTTTGTCTTCAATCATCATCGTTTCCTTCGATTCCGTCTTCAATCATCATCTCCAAGCTTCGTCAAGTATTTTGTCTTCAATCATCATTGTTTGCCTTGAAATTACTTAAGATCCACTTACTCAGTTAGGATCAAGTATTTTATAAGGCATCTATGATTTGCCTCTAAGTATTTTGTCCAGGTTGTTTAGCATTATTATGACTACTAAAGAATATTTGACATCTAGGTTTTGAGTTTATGTGTAAGTATTTTGTGAACTTGAAACTTTGAGTTGTTATATGCAATTTATAACATATATTCAACATTATTTTAGTTTTTATAGAATCTATCAATTTTGATTGCGATTTTACGATTTTCAATTTTGTTATCCTTCATCCATTCTACAAAAGTAGTTGAACACAATTATTTAATTTTGATTGCAATTTTAAGATTTTCGATTTTACTATTTCCTTCTGATCTGAAGCAAAATCCTAATTTTAACTTAAAGAGCACCGATATCGGCTCTTTAGACAATTGTCATTTACCGGTTAAAGGAAGTATTTCTAAATCAGAGAACACACAGATATGGCTTAATTTTCAAGTGTCGGTGGTCACTGTGTATGTCACTCTCCTATGTGACCAAATTTATAGTGTATTCTTTCATTGAAATTCATTCGCAGTCACCAATTAACAGTGACTTCTACAGCTTCTGCCTAATCAATTTTGCCATCTTTTTTAACTTTCTCTAATGTCACTCTATCATCAAACACATCAATGTTATCACTCACATCGTGTATCATATCATATGTTCTATCATCGGAAAATATAAAAAAAAATATGTTTTTTTAAAGAAATAATATTTATACAACTATTTTGTAATAATTTTTGAATAATTTTCTCTTTCATACTTACATGATGTTGTTATCCTATTATCCTCTATGTTACCTCCATTGTTTAATATCAATAAGAAGAGAGAAAAATAAAATTATCGCCAAAGTTGTAATTATATGAATGTACGAATATCATTGTCCTTTTTTTATTAACACTAGATAGGTGACCCATATGCTTGCTAGTCAGTAGTCACTTGCGAATGTTCATTGTTTTTAGACAAAAGTATGTACTATAGGGCTGTCTTCTGCATAATTTTCGGAAATCCAATCATGGAAAGAGGCTTAGCTTATTACTTCCTCTGGTCCTATTTATAAGAAATATTTAATCTTTTTGATTCATCGCATAAATAATGTATTTTGTCTACATTTTAGACAAGATACATTAATTACAAAATGAATTTAAAAAGTTAATTTTTTCTTATAAATAGGACCGTAAGGAGTATTAGCTTATACGACAAAAA
>Ga0315915_1003817_pt1 | contig 19100 bp, 12 predicted proteins | sample MpolbnodulesMG_FD_207738 | JGI IMG/M metagenome (GOLD analysis project Ga0315915, IMG submission 207738) | Medicago polymorpha root nodule microbial communities from Los Angeles, California, United States - branched nodules | ecosystem: Host-associated > Plants > Roots > Nodule | place: USA...
ACGTGCCATTAAATGATTTTTAGGTATAACACAACTTTCCATATATGTGATGTTTTTCTCTAAAAAAAGTGATGTTTATTTTTAAAAAAAAAACAAAGAGAACCTAAACTCCGGATAAAAGAAACTACAAGACGAGGAGTAGAAACTCCACTAACGACAACTAAAAATATAAGCAATATAAAAATCCAAATGGAAGATAAAAATCCAAACCAATATACAAAATATAAATAAAAGTTATTCAGACATTAATAACCAAATAGCCTTCTTAACAATAGCTCAACATGCAATTACAAGATATACACTTAGCAATAGTTCAACATGAAATTACAAGATAAAAAAGATAGGAACAAGGATCAAATGTATATGCGCAATGCTAGTTAGTAATAATTATTTACGCAAGAAAGAGAAGAATCCACAAAAATAGGGGATTTGACCGATTAGGTTATGGCTAACTATACATGGGGTAGGGGAGGTTATTATTTGAAAGAGTTACATGATGTCACATAGGATTCTTGCGTTTCTTGGAAGATTTAGCAATTTCCAATTTATGTAAGTTCTTCTATATTCGCCTTTTGATTTCGATCTCACTAATGCTTTTCCTTTCTTCTTTGAGTGTTGGACATTCTCTCTTGATGTGATTAGCTTTACCACAGTCGAGACATGTGATGAAACATCATTTCTTTTTAGTCGATCTTCTAAATTTGATCAAAATCTTGTCATCGTGGTTTACTCCTTTCAGTCTTAAGAACTTGTTATATCTTTTAGTAAAGAGACTCATCTCTTTATCACTTGAGAACTTGACATTATCATCGTTATCACTATTTCTCATCAAATACTTTTCTTATTAGACTCCTTGTCCTTGTCCATTTTCTTCATGCTTAGTTAATTGAATGATCTCCTTCTCATGCTCTTCTAGTTTATCAAAGAGTATAATAATCATCATTGTAGTCAAGTTTATGAGTTACTTTATGATTTGTGACCTTAGGATTGTCGTTCCCTGATTAAACATATAATCACTTTGTTCATTAAACCCTCGTTCCGGTGATCAAAGTTGATTTTATTTAAGTTAATTAATCATGTAAGAAAAAAGTTAAATGCATTTGATTCAAATGTATACCAAATACATTTGACTTGTTTATAATTAAGACATGAAGGAGTATATGATTTGGTTTGGATCACTTTTTTTTTTAAATATGTTAGATTAATTTCGATTTAAAGTTGTATTTGGTAAAAAAGTAACTTTTAGAATTATAGAGATGCAAAATTAGTTCTATTTATACACAAATTTAAAATTAAGCTCAATTTTTATCATAATCAATTCACTCAAAATTAACTCTTGTCACTGTAAAACCAAACATACATGTATGTTCAAATAAAACTTGTATATAAACTTACAACGCTATAACATAATAATAGCAGTAGCAGAGCAAATTAAAACTCACCTTCAAGTTTGTCCCACTGTCATAAATATCATATGGAAACTAATCTGCAAAAACACCCATGATAAACCAACTTATTTGAAATAATCAAATGTGGCATATAGTTTCTATGTTTAGTTCCCACTCCCAGCATCAAATTCTTGCTATATACGCCTCCCGAAGAACCTCAATTATGGTCGATGTCCTTTTCAAAGTCACTAGTATTTCAACAATTTTGCATTTTAAGCTGCAATTAGAACTTTATAGGAGACAGATGCATTAGTAAATGAGGTTCATCTTAAACCCTTCAAAGTTTAATAAGAGACAGCAAAAAAGAATAATTTTTCGTATCTTAACTATATCAAAAGTATTATTTGGATTATATACTCTAACATGATAACAATACATCTATTATATAACAAAGTTTGAGATGACAAACTTTTCCATTAAAAAGCAAGACAATGACACAAGATCAGTACCAATGCCTAAATAAAAAACAACGTTCACAATATGCTGCAATACAGTTGAAACAATCTCATGAGAACAACTACCTATAATTCATGGACTCTTCCAAGCACTGCTTTCGTTGATAGTATTCCATCGTTTGTGAGCTTCGCGGATACCAAACCTTGAAATAATCTTGTCACCATGATGATGTACTCGACTCTTAATTACCATAGTTTTTGACAGCCAAGCATAACTGTCACAATCTCTGTTTAAGGTGAGTTAGTAGGGAATTCAGAATTCGAACTCCGACCCTTACATATCACAATGCCTCTACGACAAACAATAGATGATGTTTTACTGCCCCGTTTAAATCAAAATGTTCCATGTAGAAAAATGACATTAATATTGCAGAAGAATCTCACAGTTATCTAATTGCATGCAATTTCTGGTAACAAACCATGGCACGCCACTATAAATGATATAAACAGGTACTAGAAAAATATATTTCCTTCCTTCAAGAAGTTGTTAGGAACCAACTATTCTTCATGTTGGAACTTAGTTGTTACAGTTATTATTACTCTTGTTCTCCACAAAACTCCGGTTCAACTCAACTGCAAGTGACCGGCATAACAAGTCAAGTTTTTCTTTGTGAGTTTTCATTTTCATTTTCTCCAGTTGTTTACTCAAGTGCTCACCCTGTTCAAACAAAATGAGATGGAATGTTTTTTAAGAATAAAAAAAAAAATTAACATATATTGATTGATGAAAAAACATGTTTAAGCCTGTATAATGGTGGTGCCTAACACATTGATTTATGGACAATTAATCTCTTCATTTATTTATGAGTTTAATTTTTAGTTGACCCGTGCAAAAAGTTGTACGCTATCAACTAATCATTTGTGACTTTAGAAGTGGTTAAGCTTAAAGTCAAACATTTTTGACGATTTGCCAGTTGTGATTGATTGATGAAGTAAAAAGTCTTTACACAGGCAATGCATAAGGATTAAATCCTTCAATTAATATGGAATATAGTAAATGGTCAAGAACAAAACCGGAAATACAAGCATGTACCACATCAACTAACTCTACAAGCTTATTATCATTGATTTCGCCAGCTGGTTTATTCTTAAAGAATTGATTCTCCTTCTTGAGTTCCTTTATGATTCTGCCCTCTGACTTTAACCACAATGATGAAAAAGGCAGATGACTTTAGAATTATTCTCATCCAAGTAGATATATATGATTCAAGCAAATATGATTAGAACAAATGAAATAAATATTTATGAAAATTAAGTTTACCTTATCAATCTCTTGTTTATATGTTTCAAATACATCATTGTTCTTTTGTTTATATGTTTCAAAGACATCCTTGTTCTTTGATAATGCTTCCTGAAATTCAAGGCATGTTTGAGAACAAACAATTGTAGTAATGTATAAACATTAAATCAATTTTACACCCCACACTATGTTTCAAACCACAAGCAGAAGTACATGTATCGTTAAAAGATATTATATGCACATGAGTGATATTATGACTATAAGAATATGAATCCCTCAAAAAAAAAAGAATATAAATCAGCAGCCTGTAGTTCCAAGGATGTAGTTCCAAGGAATTTTCCTTCAGCTGTTTATTTATACACAAAATGGTGAAGTAAATCAGTATCAAATGGTTGTTCCATACCAACATTATAAATTCATATATTTGGTCCATCTGCTAGGCACCATTCAGTATATGCAAGCTTGTGTGCGTGTGCGCGACAATTATTGGAGAGAAGAAAGAAAGGAGGATAAGGTATCCTTCACCTTCACAATAAAAAATTCAAGGAAAAGAGCAGTGGAAACAAAAATGTGTATCAATCCACGCTACTGTTCAACCCTGCTACATATATTTGTGTTCTACATCATAGGAGGATAAGGTATGCTAAACTAGAGATAATGAACAAACCTCGATTGCGTCTTGGAACTTGGCTAACAAGTCCAACCTGAAGGGTTGCCCCTCAATAGATACATATTTGCATTCTTCCTGAAAATAATGAAGCATGAATCCTTGTGTTTTCAATTAACAAAGTCAAAATGTTGCTCTTAAAGTAAAATGAAGAAGAATCTGATTACACTACCGGGTAGAAGTCACATTCATGTAACAAAAAAGGAACTCGTTATGATAAAGAGGAGATACAATATGGAACATTAAATACTTAAATGCAGCAAGGCTGCTCAATCTCTCGACAAATCATAAAACAACTTCCATATAACAACTGTGAGCAGAACATCAAAGATCCAGGAAAGAAATTACAGTAGTAAGATTAGGAGATAGGGACATTCTGAAGTATGTCACTTTTGCACGGCCTTTACCAGATGTGCTTATGCGGGTTGAATGTTAGTTTTGCAAAAGAGATGGTTATAAAGAAAACATGAGAAATAACCAGGACAGGCTACCCTTCTTTAGAAGGGTAGATACACATGTGCCTCAGGAAGGCGTATAAGTGCATATAAGAAAGATAAAATATTGAGGTATTGAACATCTTGTAATTCTTTTATATTACATAATCAGTTTTAGAGATAGTGGTGTAACATAAGAATACCATCAACATTTTATTTTTATGTTGTGACTCCCTGCATTGTGACTCGAGCGTATCTCGGACAGCAAGAGCTACAAAAAGAAAGGAAACAGTTGATGAACAAAAATTAATCACAGATTAAGCGCTGCCAGATATTCAAGATTCCAAGAAAGTGTCTTCAAAGATATACCATTTTCCCAAACAGTATTTCTCAAAACAAAACAAAAGCTTACCCAACACTCCATTATAGCCCAAATTAATATTAGTAAAACAAAATTGTTACCATGTTTAGATGATCACTTAAAAAAATAACATGATCATACACTTACAAATATAAGAGGCAATACATGTAGAAGCAATAGCAATGCAATCCCAATTATACAAGGCCAATTTCTTGATTAAAGTGAAAATCCCTTGATTATCCTAGTATTAAATTACACTGCTATGAACTATGGAGTCCGATAATTTTGTCAGAAATTGAAGGTACTGCTAGTAACATGAAGGGTATGATTGGAAGAAAAGAACTACACCAAAACTATGAATTCCTTTAATGTATCAGTATAGATTAGTCATTAAAAATAAAAATATACTAGTAACATGACACCGTCAGACCTTTGTAACTTGAACTGGTATCTCCCCCTGTTTCAATGTCCCGTATCATTTAATTACCTTGGTATAATATTCGAATCACATATGCTAATATAACATTGGCATTAGGCAAAGATAACTGCTGTAAATTTGGGGGTTCCTACTTAACAAATGTAAATTTTAGACAAGAATAACAAATGATCAAAGCATTATGCAAGTGACGTTCAAAAACGCTCCTGACATTCTCGGCCAACTATATTGTCTGGAGCAATCAGAGACACCCGGCAAGAACATAAAACATTACACCAAGAAGTAAATACACAAATAAAGAATTGATATTCAAAACAAAATCAGCATGTTCAGAAACTTGATGTCTACAAAATCCAAGTGTTCACACTAGACACAATAATTAAAGCATAAAACGAAAAAGAAATAGCCCTGCCCCAGTCAATCTAGAACCGAGTTCTAGGAACAAAAACTGTGCGATGACAGTGCAGACTTGACACTTAACCTGCAAAACAAGTTTACTAGACAAGGTATAGAAATACTCAGGACCAAAGACTAATTATTATTGTAATAACGAAAATACACTTTCTATTTAAATTTAGATCATCCTGCACAATTCACTTCTGCAATGCCGACTTAGTGATATTACCTCCTGCACCAGGATCCTTCTTCTTCACAGCCTTAATGACTCCAACAGCCACAGTTCGACGTATGTCTCTGAAAACGGCCGAGTGAAGGATAATTAGAAAAAGTCTCTACCACCATGGGCTTGGCGGGAATCATCGTAATAATGCCAGCATCACCATTCTTCAGGAATTTGGGTTCATTCTCAATAACCTTACCAGAACACCTGTCAATCTTGGTTAGAAGCTTATCAAACTTGACAGCAATGTGGGAGGTGTGGCAATGAAGAACAGGTGTATAGCCATTTCCAATCTGGCCAGGGTGATTCCTGATGATAACGCATGAGGTGAAGTTATCTGCCTCCTTGGCTGGGTCATGCTTGGAGTTTGAGACAACATAGCCTCGCTTGAGATGCTCAGCAGACACATTCTCAACATTAAATCCCACATTGTCACCAGGAAGGGCCTCAGTGAGATTTGTATGGTGCATTTGCACAGACTTCACTTCAGCTTGCAGCCCAATTGGAGCAAAAGTCACCATCATTCCAGGTTTCAAGACACCGGTCTCAACACATCCCACAGGCACAGTTCCAATTCCTCCAATCTTGTAGACATCCTGAAGTGGTAATCGGAGAGGCTTGTTTGATGGCCTATTAGGCTCGTTGATTTGGTCAAGAGCTTCAAGAAGGGTGGGACCCTCGTACCAGTCAAGATTAGAAGAACGCTCAATCAAGTTATCTCCCTCAAAACCAGAGATGGGAACAAATGTAATTTTTTTAGGGTTATAGCCAATCCTCTCCAAAAAGGGTGAAAAACCATTCACAAATTCTTCATACCTATCCTTGGAGTATTTGGGTGCAGTGGCATCCATCTATCAAGATAGATGAAAATTAGTACTTATATAAATGAATAAAAAAAACTTTAAAGGGGCTGAAAATATAAATACCTTGTTGCAGCAGCAGATCATTTGCTTCACACCAAGGGTGAAAGCGAGGAGAGCATGTTCACGGATCTGACGAACCCTAGAAAGAGCAGTTTCAGATCCAATAGTAGTAGAATCATATACGAGAACAGCACAGTCAGCTTGGGATGTTCCGGTGATCATGTTCTTAATGAAATCTCTGTGTCCGGGGGCATCAATGAGAGTGCAGTAGTACTTGCTTGTCTCAAACTTGGACAGAGAAATGTCGATTGTGATACCTCTTTCACGCTCAGCCTTGAGCTTGTCAAGCACCCAAGCATATTTGAATGAACACATGTTTATCTCAGCGGCTTCTTTCTCAAATTGCTCAATGACATCCTTTTTAATACCTCCAAGCTTGTAGATTAAATGACCAGCAGTGGTTGACTTCCCAGAGTCGACATGACCGATAAACACAATGTTAATACGATCCTTTCCATTATCCATTATTGCACCTTAATCTTGAAATCACAAAAAAATCTGCCAATTCAACACAGGAAACAACAGGACATTAGTAAAATAAATTACTCTCAGTATTCAACAATGAATAAAATGCTAGCTACAAACAACACAAGCACAACCAATGATAACCTATGAGGATACATAGGTACAGGGTAAAAAATACAGCAAATTTTAAAAATCGAATACTCTCACTGCACAGCATAATCGAAAAACAAACATGTACAACAACAGAAATTCTGCTTTTTCTATCTGGATTCAGAATAACAACGGTTATAAATAAGACAAGTATTATTAACATAATCGAAAAGAAAGAGCAGAAAACAAAGAAACAAAACAATATCTTACGAGTTGGGACGATACGAAATAGAAAAAATATACCTTGAAGAAAAAGAAAGCTGCGTTGGAAGGAAGAGAAAGATAGTAGAGAGGAGCAGATTGGTTCCATTTATATCTTCTCACCGTCTCTCCCCGTTCTCTCACTCTCACTCTCACTCTCACTCTCACATAAGTGATAACTGATAAAAATGTCTCACATAACATAAGTAATATCACGGGATTTATATTTTATAGTGGAAATTTGTTTTTTTATTTTTATTTTAATAATAAATCAATTTACTCATTTAAACATGTAAAATACAACATGTTAAAAAACTATACAACTCTCTCCACTCTCATTCAATAAGCATGTTTCCCAACAAAAAAAAAAGACCAATAACCATCCACTATAATATATTTATAACACCATTTGTTAGTGAAAAAAAAGATTAAAACATCATTTTGTAAAGTGTCTCGTTAACGACTTTATCATTAAAACCGATGGAATAAAATCATGACGAAGGAAAAAAGAGTGCATAACACATATTAGACACACAAGAATTTTCAGAAGAGTTTGTGTAAGATGATTAGATTAAAACAACAAAGATAAATACTTTCTTGTAAAAAAAGAAAGTCAAAGATATATACTTTTTTTTTCTTATTTTTGTTTATACAAAAGAGAAAACAAATTAAATCTAATCTAAGCTATAGATACTTCAAGAAAATAGAAATTAAATTTTAAAACTAAATCTTTTTGTATGTTTCCTTCAAAAGAAACTTTTTGTATGTTTTGGAAATAAGATATGAAAAATAACTAACCTAATCTAAATTCCCTAAAAAAACTCACCTAATCTAATCATGCAGTAGGTCCATTTTCCTGCGGCAGGTAATCTGATCCTAATCCTAAGAAGAAAACAAATCTACCTAAATAAAAGGAAAATGAAAAACTAACATAGTCTTGAAATATCTAAACTAGTCTGTCATCATCGTGAGTTTATCTCAGTTGGTAAAAACAATGCATAACATTTGTATAGTTTGGGGTTTAAACTATGATCAGCACCAAATAAAAAAGATCTAAACTAGTCCTAAAAATATAAACTATACTTAAAATTTTACCTTAAATCTAAAAAATTAAAAACTATCATAGTTCTGGAATTTATGGTTCAGATTTAATTAGGTTAGTTTAAATTGAAGGGACACTGTTTTTGTGTATTTATGTTGAAGATTGTTCGGGTTTGATTGTTTAAATTGAAGATTTTATGGATTTATTTTTAATGAACATGTATCTGATGAAGATTGAAGTTTGACTATGATTCTATGAGCATGAGAGTAGAAGATGAATACTGTTGGATTGAAGATTGTTGAGTTTTAATTTAAGGTTTCGTTGAGGTTGTCAGCTTAAGAGTTTATATCAGTTATTATGACACAATCTTCAGCAACCTCAAAATGTGTGAGGCATGTCCTGATGTTACGGAGGTAATGAAATTGAATAGGTTTCAGCTTTACGACGAAGAGCTGGTGAAGAGTGGTGTTCCTTTGTGGTTTTTCTCATAATGGAGTTATGTGTGTGCAATTTTTTATGGTGGCTGGATTCCTCATGGAAGACGACAGGTCCACCGGTTTGAAATTGGGAAAGGTATTGCAATCCTTTGCTTTTGAAATTTTTGTACACGTGTTAATTTTTGATAGGGAACAGTACCAACCACACATATGGTATTGTACCTAAGTATTGCCCATTTAAATTGGCTAACAAACAAAAAACACCGAGGCTCTATTAGGTAAAAACAGCGGATAGCTTATAAGATAGCTGATGACTGATAGCTTATAACTGATGACTTATAGCAAATAATTGAGACAATGATGTTAAATATGTGTTTAAATTGAGACTACAACATTATGTTTAAACACAATGGTGAAAATTGGTGAAAATTATTTGCTACTAATTGAGACTAAACTGATTCGGTCAATGATTTTAAATACGGCTGAATTGATTTCGTCATTTATGTCAATGTTTCCTAAAATTTAATTTGATATTAATATAAATAAATGGTGTTAAATTTCAAGTTTAAAACTCCGCAGTTTTCCTCGGCAGTTAACTGCAGCCGGTTTTCTATTTCCTCGGCACTTAACTACCGAGGGGTATTTTCGTCTTTTACATGTGTTTCTCAGCCAAACAACATGTGTATACAACAATTTTCATGAAATTTGGGGTGAAAGAGATATGAAACGGGAAATCATTCATCATATTCTTATGAATACTGCTCTCCCCCCTGCACTTTTCGCTCGCGCCCTGCAGCATTACCCAAATTACCTCTGCGCAAGTTAAGTCACGCAGCGGGTCTTACTGACTAAAGAGGCACCAATTCGTCTATCCATAATAATTGTCAAGAAAAACATGTTATTTTAAAATAAAATATAGTTCTCATATTCGTATCATAAACATAAATCCACACTAATCATATCATAATAACATTCATATTTTTGAAAAATAGTAAAGTCAACATTGTTTATGATAAATTACGAAATAATTTTCAGGAGAACACATTTGACTTTACATTAGTATCTCCATCGTCTTCTTTAGTGGTTGTCATCGTTTTGGTGGACCATAATCCTGTTAATCAATGAATATAAACAAAAAGTAGTTTTGATTATGTGAAGTAGTAAAGAATTCATGGACAATGCTCCAATAAGCTTGCCCAACTATCATAAATAAATTTCAAACATCTTTGCAAATTTAGAGAGTATAAAAAACTGATAGAAATTAGCAACCTTACTTCATCCTTGATTGCAATGTGATATGTGTTATTAGCATCCAATTTTACCATCGTCATTCTTAGTTGCAATGGATACTTCCTTAAGTTTTATACTGATTTAGTTAGTTGGTTGACATGAATATTCAGTCCACTTTGATTTAATGTAAAAATTGATAGTTGATGATGATAATAAAAAGATCACCTTTGCTTATGCAATCGGTACATCCCACTCAATATTTAAGTTGTTAATTGTTATGGAATGTGATATGTTCTTCAAAAGACACACCCTAGTAGTTACAAATTTCATTACATACATCAGTCACCATTGAGATATCAAAATACATGAACCATATCACAATGAAAGTTTAAGTTGATCTTCAGGAATATATGATATGCCCCTAGCAGTTACATGACTCTTCACACTCAAAATTTGCATATACATTAGTCTTCCATTTGACCCAAGCCATGCACCAAAAAAGAACAATCATGCCCACACTTGATTCTTTCCTCGGCTCAAATACAGTTTAAAATTAGTAACCAATAAAATCACCTAAAAGTGTTTTTAACACTTGAGAATAAATAAAATCAAAAGTAAATTGTTCCCACTACTTTTAAATGATTGATATATAGTATTTTGCAAAACTTGATAATTCATAATCTTAGCTTGGAATCCACTCCAACTGAGAGGACTAAGAATAAACTTTCAATAAAGGATGCTAAGGAAATAATTATACCGTAGAAATAACATCCATCTGACATATAAATCTCAGCAGGATAGACACCAAGGTTGTGTATTAGTATGGGGACGTACATATAAGAGTTGCTTAAAGTGAAAAGAATAGGAATGATCATGTATAGAATGATAAATAATGAAAATTGAGATTACAATGAGAAATGCATTTTCAAAATCAATAGCATAAAAGATTCACAATTGAAGAAAAAGATGAAATGTAAGATAGGAGGACATAGCAAGAAAGGCAAGCAACAAAGTAACCCTTACATCATCCACAAAGAATGTACATTGAAAAATCATATAATATAAAAGTAAAAAGATGCACATATTCCTGACCAAAAAAAAAAAAAAAGATCCACATATTATAATGGATGGAAAGGTAAAAATAATAAGACAAACATACAACGAATAGAACATGGAAAAAATAGAGATCACCTAACATATCAAATTAGTTTTATCCTACTTCTGATTAAATCAGTAACCTTCACAATGCCTAAAGAAAACTAAACAAAAATAATCAAACAATTTGGGGTTGCTAATGAATAATCTAATTAAACAAATCAAATTAGACAAATTCCATTTAGAGACTTTTTCTATGGTGTATTTAAATTCCATAGAAAAATATTTAAAAATCAGATATTTCTGTCTGAAATTTGAACCAAATAATTTGACTTTGTATATCAATTTGTTTATACTACCATTTTGTTACGAAGAGAATGATCATTTTACAACTATTTTCTCAAAAATAATATTACTGATTTGACCATAAATAACATTATGAATAATGAAGAATATGAGATTTATGATTAGAGATAGGACTCACGTACAGGCTGATTTTGAAATTGAACTTGTGAAGGTTGCAGGTATGGAGAGCACAGAACCTGAACTTGATCATGTAAGAATCTTATGTAACCAGTAGTCTCGTGAAGCACCGAAGTTGTATCAGTCTGCACATGCAATTTCAATTTACAAAAACTAAATTCAATTCCCAAATTATTATTTCAATAACACTGGAAAATATACTACTAATTTACCTTGCCAAAGGGTGAAACAAGTTGTTGTAACGCTGCAATTCGTTCACCAAGCTTCTCTTTTTTAGGCTATTCAAAATAACAACAACGTAATAATAAAATCAAATTTAGTCAAAAAAATAAAAAATAAAATACAAAGATCAAATATGTTACATTTTTTAATATAGAAAAAGACTTGTCATCTTTGTTTAAGAATATTGTTGTGTCGATGAGAGAGACATGCAAACACATATTCATAGTTGATTTTTTTGTTTACCTTTGCATGTCCACCTTTCTGCCCTCCAACACCTGCCTTTGTCCCAAGTTCTTGTCCTCCTGACCTATTCCGCTTTTTCTGCAAACTCTTTAATAAAAAAATAGATATTTAGAGAGAGAGAAAAAAAAATAAAAAACAATCAACACCAACATCATTCTTAAATAAATAAATACAGACATTGGATTTAGTTGTTGTCAAAGAATTGAAACCAGTGTTGGTTTGGTGGTTGCATGAAGAAGAATCACTTGAAGTGATGATAGATTTCTGAGGAGTTAATATTACGTTGGTGGTTTCATCAATTTCGTTTCGATAGTTACCAAAACAAAGCATTTTGGGTGTGTTGACAGTAACCGAGACAAACTGGTCTCAGTTGTTGTTGTTGGTATGGTCAAATGGTCCATTACTTGACTTGAAGTTCATCTTTGGTTTCCATTACTTGAAGTTGAAATGGGATTGATGATTACAAAGAGTGAAAAGGAAATGTAGGAGGGTTTAATGGAAGAGAAAATGAAAGAACAAGAGGGTTATTTAAAAAAGAGAAAAACAAGTGTTAATAAGTGGCAGTGAGGGTAAGAGACATTTGTAATCACGTTTGTGTCACTGTTGTGTTTGTGATAATATACGTGTGAAACTATACTCAAAAATCAAAATGTGAAGTTAGTAGTAGTAAATGAGAGAGGCGTTAAAAGAAAGAATTGGGCTGGCTGAGTGGGCTGTTTCCAAGAAGAGTTTCGGTTTTCGGCAAGAGTATTACTAGCACGTTTTGTAATTTTTCCAAAAATGCCCCTTTGCAGTTCAGATTTCATAATCCGGACGAGTTCAGATTTCTTAATTTGGACTATGCTTATGTATAATCAGCAATCATAATCTCTCCCATTGCAGTTCAGATTTCATAATCCGGACGAGTTCAGATTTCTTAATTTGGACTATGCTTATGTATAATCAGCAATCATAATCTCTCCCATTTCATCAATTTTGAATTTTGCTTTTAAAAACAAAAAAAAAGGTCTATTCATGTCAAATAAAATCATAAAAACACAAGGATGAGAGTTAGGAAGATTAATATTGTCTTTAAAATGACTATCCATACTACAAACATGTTTAGAATTGGTGTTGGTGCTGTCCGGATTACGTAATCCGAACTGCATCAACACCATGAAAAAAGGTCTAAACAATGAAATTTTGGATTTTGAGGGCGGAGTCCCGTAAGAAGTCTTTTCTAAGGGAGTCTTGATCATAAAAATACAAGGATGAAAGCTAAGAAGATTAATATTGTCCTTAAAATGACTATCCATGTTATAAACATGTTCAGAATTGGTAATCCGGACAGCACCAGCACTATGAAAAAATGGTGTTTAGAGAGAGTTCATATTCTATAATCCGAAAAAATCAAATAGCGCCCCCTATTTTTTGAGATTTTCGAATTTTTTCGAATTACAAAATCTAAATTGGTGAAAAACTCATTTTTTTTCACCCTATTACAAAGGAAAACACCAGTCTAGATTTTAAAATCCGGATTGCTCAAGGACATTTTTGAAAAAATTACAGGGCGCGCTAGTAAAACATAGAGTGAGAAAAGTAATACTCAAATGGCGGTCAAACCCACCTGGCCCGAGAAAACTTGTGTTTCACTCTCCAATGACTCATTTCAATTCCCCCCATCATCATCACACCGGATATCATTTCTAAGTTCTAACTTAGACTAACAATCAATTTTAATGTCTTAATTGGAGTGAATATTTGATTCTGCCGGTGATCAAAGTTGATTTTATTTAAGTTGATTACTATGTTTGTGATGTTAATTTCAGGACTATGAAAATTTTACATACTATGTTTGCAAGGCGTAAAAAGGTGATGCTATTCCAGCAGTTTGCAATGTTCATTGAATGAAAATGAGAAATAAATTCAACTATCTATATGTTAGTCAAGAAAAAAGTTATGAGCACAAGATCATTTCAAGCTCCCGGAAATATACATTGACCCTGCTAAATATATTACATCTATGATTCTATATATGGTGTACATCTATATCCTTAAAAAAAATCTATGATTCTACAAAAAAAAAAACATTAAATCTATGATGATTCAAATGATATATATATAAAAAAAATCTATGATTCTATAAAAAGAATACATTAAATCAATATGAATTTTTTGTCCGTATGAAATTATGAATATTTCTATTTAGTCCCTGTATAAATTTTCTCCAATCTTAGTCTCTACCTTTCTAATTTTTTTTTACAAATAGTGAGTAATTTTTTTTTTTGGAAGGGGAAATAGTGAGTATTTTTAGTCATTGTATTTAGTCTCTGTAAATGCGAAATAAGGACCAAATTTAGACAAAATTTGTGTAGGACCTAAGCTTAAAAGTTGTAATGGTTAAAATCATATTTAACTCTAGATAAAATTAGTGAGAAGTGATGTTTGGACTTATTGGCCCTCTTATGATCCGAAAAAAAAAAGGTTAGAAGTGCTTGGTAGTTTTTTTTTTTTAGGGAAAGTGCTTGGTGGATGATAGTTGTTGACAATGACTCATTTATGTTTGTTTGTATTATAAAAATTTAAATCAGCAGGATAATTTAGAGATGGAAAAATATGATATATATTTCAACTTTGATTATAATTCTCTAACTTTTATTTTGGATTATGATTCTTTAACTTTTGGATTATGCGACTTTGAGTGCATAGATGAGAGTGAATGGTAAAAAAAAAGAGTTGAATGAGAATGAATGAAGAATTGAGAGGTGAAGAGAAATTTAGGTGGCTTTCACTCCCCAAAATCAGACAAATTATTCTTCTCGAATTAACTCATAGAGAACGAAGAAAGTTTTGATTCCTATTGATTTCTACTTTTTTTTAGGGACCTATTTTTGAAGGAAGAAGAATGATCAAGTCAGCTTCAATTTTTTTATTTATTTTATCGAATAAACAATGGGTTTGATAGATTTTTAATTTTTTTTTCTAGATCTGCACTAAGCATGTCAAGTCAGCATTTTTGCATAATTATATAGCATGAGAGTCTAAAACAAAATAATCTTCATATTACAAGGTTATTATTTTAAAGTTTTTTTTACATGGGATAAATAAAAAACCCGCTCATATTACAGTGGGGTAAACAATAATTAACCCTAAAAAATATGTAAAAATAAAAATAGGATGTAGTCGACCGATTTTTCAGAAAGTAACGTTACTTGCTGAAGGCACGGTTATGCGTTGTTGTAGTAAATTGGATCATCTCATTCTCTTTCTCCCCATTCTTCTCCTAACTTTCTATCTCTCTTAATATCACTCTTTTTTTTTATTAAATTTTTCTTTTTTAACGGGGGGAGAGAGAGAGTGAGACTTAAAGAGATATAGAGTTAGAGAGTTAATAGAGGGAAGGAAAGAAAGGAAAGTGAGAGGATCCTCATCTACATTGCAGTACTACAACGACAAAACTTGTTAAAATATTTAAAAGAATATAAAGTAAAATTAATATTTTGCTAGTGTCTTTAAGAGAATTATACTAGTCTTCTACCATACAAAAATAATCCACTCCACTCTGCAACTTTAGATAAATTAAATATAGCACGTGATCCATGCATTTTAATATTTTTTTTTTATTTTTTAAAACTCAGTATCCGATCTATGGACCGATTAAATTCAAAGGGATCAATCCCACCGTCCACTTGTGGTGACCCATTTTAAGCCAGAGCAGAGGTCTATATGGACTTGTCCATCGAAATTGACACAGAGAATCGAACATGAGACTTTGAGAGGAGCAAACTTCAAGATCCCAAACCAACCATTAGGCCAACCCCAAATGATTCCATGCATTTTTAACTATAATGGGAATTGAGAATTCTTCCTTACCCAGTGCCCATAAACAACATGTAACGAATTATATTTGTCCCTTATCTTTGTCATGATGACAACTGGTGGAATTTGAATTTGTACTGCACTATGATTCATTCTTTGTTTTTTGTCCTCAATCTGCAGAGGTTCCGTTGGAATTTTGTTAAACCATATACATGGCCGGATTTTGGGGAGTGCAAGAAGCGCTATCGAATCGAGCCTCTAAAAACTATGGGTCTCAAAGAAAATTATAATCCCCACCCCCACTTAAATTAAAAAATTATATGTCACTTTTTTTTCTTCAGTACACGTATGAGTTTTCTCTAGACTCTAGTTCCACTTTCTGGACATAAATTTTATGCTTTTAAACCACCATCAATTTGAATAATCACTTAATCAGTCAATTTGAAAAACTATTTCATTGAAAGAATCACAAAAATTATTTCTTTTTCGCATAAACCATTCGTTTTCCCCTTTCTTACGACGTAGTTGTAGTTCTATTGGAAAATATGTTCTTTTAATATAAGTTTATAACTCTTTTTAAAACATAATAAAATTGAGATTCTTTGTTTCATTACTATTACTCTTGTCCATTTAATCAAACCATTATCAAAATACAAAATGAAAGCAGAAACACAGTACTGTAATTGTAGAAAGGGGTGGGTTTTGTTTTGAAGAGGAAGAAGAAGAAAAGGGTGTAGAGCTTGAGTTTTTTTTCCCTCTATCGTGTTGTTTTCTTCCATCCGCTTTAATTGGATTTTATTTTTTTTAAAAAAAAGGTGTGTCACGTGGCACACCCTGATTGGGCAATGTTATATAAGAATTTTTTTTTGACCCTATTGCCAAAATAAAATTTAAGTCTGACCCCCTTTGAAAAAAAAATTCCAAAATGACCCACTTTCATTTTTTTTTTTGGTCTTTTTCTCCATTCCCGCCATTTCAAATGGCGGGACTGAACCTATGGCCGACACGTGTCCAACCGTCACAGGCTGACTTGATTGGACGGTTTTTTTTTAATTTTTTTTTTGTTCCGGCCGTTTTGACTGGCGGGACTGACTTTTTTTTTTCGTTTTTTTTGGCACAACATTTATATATAATTAAAATAAAATAAATGATAAATAAAAAACATAATACCATAGAAAGTCTGGCAGCAGGGTTTAATGACGATGACTTCGTTAATGAAATCTGGACCAACTCAACTTCACAAGTGCAAAATGAAGTCACTATGAAAACTAATGATGATGTTGAAATTCCTAACGATGATGATGGTGACATTGTGGTTGATGACATTGGCCAACCACAATGTCACAAGTGGTTTTTCTTCTTTCTCTTTCATAAGGTTTTTTTTGTTTTTTGTACACTTATGAGATTGTGGTTGGTCAATGTCACCAATGTCACCGACCACAATGTCACCTAAATATTATCCATATCATATCCAATCCTGAATTAGAACACACATACAATTTATAATTAATTAAAACCACATAATTATGAGAGGTGACATGATTAATTTTATTCGAGAACATAAAAGTTTGCTAGCATGTGATGAAACATCATTTTTTTTAGTTCATCTTCTAAATTTAAATTTGATCAAATTATTGCCAATATGGTTTATTCCTTTCGGTCTTAAGAACTTGTTATATCTCTTTATCACTTGAGACATCATCATCGTTATCACTATTTCTCATCAATATTTTTCTTATTAGTCTCCTTGTCCCTTGTCCATTTTCTTCATGCTTAGTTAATTGAATGAGCTCCTTCTCATGTTCTTCTAGTTTATCAAAGAGTATAGTAATCATCATTGTAGTCAAGTTTATGGGTTACTTTATGATTTGTGACCTTAGGATTGTCATTCTCTGATTAAACATATAATCACTTTGTTCATTAAACCCTCGTTTGGTACATTTCTACTTTATGAAAGCGAATTAATTTACCTCAATCATCTTACTTACTAAAGTTTGTCTGGTCAAGCTAACCCTAACCCTAAATCTAACCTAGCAATTCCCCTCTTATTCTAACGCATTTAATTCACAGGTTTGACCTCCTCACCCTTTTAACACGCAATAAATTCATTTCATTTCAAATTGTTTGTCATTCATTAAATAGTTTAAGGCAATTCATATCAAATTTGAGAGCATTTTCTAATCAGTCGATCTGAATTTATTCTATTGCATTTAATTCACACCTTTGACTTTCTCATCCCTTTAACACGCAATAAATTCATTTCATTTCAAATTGTTTGTCATTCATTAAATGGTTTAAGGCAATTCATTTCAAATTTGAATGGTAGTTCAGCACCAACAAACAAAGTCAAATCATTCATATGTTTGACCTTCTCATTCAAAAGAAATTAAATGATCATAAACTCTTATCTTAATCATCATCCATTCATTTAAAATTCAAAAATTCACTCCTATCATCATTTATAATATCCTTTGAGTTTCTCATTTAAAAGCAATTGTGAGTGTTAAAACAACATTAAATCAATTTTGAATTATGATTTCACTCTCTCCTATTCTCAAATCCTTTTAATGCAAATGAATGTGTGTTTTAATTGTCCATTGGAGTATACAAACTCGATATAAATGTGTACTAATGGCATTCAAATTGCTTTTGGAAGTTATATAACAAAATAATTAATTAGCATTGGAAATAAACATGCACACTAAGTATCATTATTAGTGATGATACCTATAAGGAACACGAAAGGAAAGAGTTTAATGGACAATTGACTTATTTCAAGTACTATAGATACAGACACACTGAGGTTTGTTTTGCCATAACAACAAAGATATCACCCTTTACATAAGAGGTAGCAATGATGGTCAGCCAATCTGCCATAAATATCACAAAATTTCCCACTCACTGCCAAAGAGGTTTTTTTTCCTCAAAAGATGTTATCTTTATGTGCATTTTCGTTTTCATATGAGTTGATATTTTGCAATTGCTTTTTGGTGTCTTACGATTTTTGCGTTTATAAATATGGTCTTATGGGAATATGAACCAACAGATCCACCTTATATTCATCTCTTGAGGCTTAAATGACCTACCTATCACGTATAGTACCATCCAAAAGAGATATGTTTGATAACATACCTGATTTTGTAAAGCCAAT
>Ga0315915_1003822_pt1 | contig 19086 bp, 17 predicted proteins | sample MpolbnodulesMG_FD_207738 | JGI IMG/M metagenome (GOLD analysis project Ga0315915, IMG submission 207738) | Medicago polymorpha root nodule microbial communities from Los Angeles, California, United States - branched nodules | ecosystem: Host-associated > Plants > Roots > Nodule | place: USA...
AGTGCATATCCCTTATTTGCAACAAAGATCACGTATATGATTTTTTTTAGGAAAGATCACGAATAGGATTAAATAAATAGATTCATTTACGTGTGGGCGTTAAACATTCTGCATAACATTGTTTCCTCTATGAGCAAGAGTAATTTTGGTATTATAATTAAATTTTAATATATTTTTGGTGTAACCAGATAGTTTCAGGGTGCAAGTAGAAAAAATCAAGTAACATAGGGTGTAACCATTGCATGATAGGATTGAATGTGAGTAGTTCTATATGTTCCCATTTTTAATTTGAATAAATCTGAACCATGTATTTAATCCACCGGTGTTTTTTTCGTGGTCCACCGATGAGGGACTTAATTGGACCCTCACCCTAGAATCCACCATTTATTTGACATTGAGAAAGTCTTACATGGATACAAACACAAATAAAATTATTTGGACACATGCAATAATGAAGAAAATTAAATGATAAATAAATGAGAAATGTTAACTAGTGACATTAGTTAAAGACTTTAAATGGTAACTTTTTTATGAAAGTTTGTGTGATAAAGTGAATTGAAAACTTTAACATTTTTAAAGAATAATTACTTTATTTAGAATGTTTAAAGAGTGTTTTCGAGACACTCGTTAACAAGACCTTAAATGAATTAGTCGCATCATTAAACCAATTTATCTTATCTGTTAACTAGTGACATTAGTTAAAGACTTTAAATGATGACTTTTTTTATGAAAGTTTGTGTGATAAAGTGAATTGAAAATTGAAAACTTTTACATTTTTAAAGAATAATTACTTTATTCAGAATGTTTAAAGAGTGCCTTCGAGACACTCGTTAACAAGACCCTAAATGAATTAGTCACATCATTAAACCAATTTATCTTTAAAAAAATATATTTGTGTGAGTGTTCCTAAACCTTTTACATTTGTGTTTGTCCCTAAGTAAGTATTTCTCATTTGATACCTATTTTTAAAGTGTGAGATCCACATGAATTTTGTCCATAAAAAAGTGAGTGTTGGAGAAAGTGTTAAAAAGATTGTGTTTATACCACAAAAGGGGGGTGAAACCCACTCTCTCGGAAAAAAGAAAGATATATAGCATTATACCCACAAAACACATAACCCTCTTCTACTTCATCTCATTCAACTTCAAAAATAAATTACAAAGTGTTGAACGACCCATCCATCTTCAACAACACTTTCTCTCTACACCATCCTCCTCTTTTGACACTTAAATCTTCCATTCTTATCCTTACGTAATTTCTTCACTCCACTTAGACACTTCCTGCACACTAAATACACAACTATTACAGGAATGGGATTGGGTTGGGTAGGGGATTTGATGGGTGTATGGGACAAAGAGTGAATTAATTTCAACATAGAGAATCCATTTAGATTGGCTTAGTGATGTTGAATTGAAATTTTGAAGTGTGCTCTTTTTCAAGGTCACATTACATTACAGTGGGAAATTGAAAGAATTTTCATAAGGACTAAAACTCAAATTTGCCCATATTAGATGACCAAAAACACAAATGACCCATATTTTTGAAAGAAAATGATCCTATATATATATATATATATATATATATATTTCTACTTTACTTTAAATAGTTATATATTATCAAGATTTTGTTGGATGTGATAAATTGTGAATTTTTGGTTAGGTGTCCACACAAAAATTACTCTCTTTCTCTTAAACTCTTGTTATTAATGGAATTCTTTAACATGTTTTTTTACTTTTCCTTTAAAGGTAAGAGATCCTTGTCCCCATGCATATCCCTCCCTGTATGTAGTTGTCTACCGACATCCATGTGTGAAACAAAAACTAAGCATCAACCCGCACTCGACACGGTTAGCGCATATAACTAGAAAAGGAAATAAAAAATAAAAATAAAAAAAGAAAAGAAATGTTTCGTTGATTGAAAGGAAAAAGAAAGCATGTGTAGAGGCGTTGAAATGTAATGCACGTGTATGGAAAGAAGACAAAAGGTGCTAAGTATATTTATTTATTTACTCAATCACTCTTAACTGAACTCAATCCAACCACACCACCGTTCAGTTGAGTGGCGATGAATTATTATTCTCTTCACTGCCACTGTACTTACACCATCATCCATCCTCCCAGTAGCAGAAGGAATTCTAATCCGAATCGGAATCGGAACCATAATCAGCCAAGAGGATTCATTCTTCTTCCATCATCATCTCCCTTCTCCTCCATCCATCACCGTCTCGTGTCTGTTGCTGCATCCTCTTCCTCTTCCACCCAAACCCAATCTAGGTATCTCTTTTAATTTTTTCTTTTATTTTTCCCTTAATTATTATTACTTACTCACTATACTCGATTCGATTCATGTGGAAAAAGGAACAATACCAACAATAAAGAAGACATTAATGTTCATCTACATCTTCGATTAGATCACCAAGTTCAATTCGGTGACCATGTTGTCCTTCTTGGATCAACCAAACATTTGGGCTCCTGGACCACCCATGTTCCCTTGAATTGGACTCCAAATGGTTGGGTATGCGACTTCCATTTCAATGCCGGCGATCACCTTGAATTCAAATTCATCATTGTCCACCAGGATGGCACTTTACTCTGGGAATCTGGGGACAACAGAGTATTAAACTTGCCCAATGCTGGTCATTTTCAGACCATTGCCAAATGGAACACAACACACCAGACTATGGAGTTACTTCCTTTGAATTTCAATGAACAACAAAGCCACGACCATGACCAGAATAATAATAATAATAATGATGAGAAGGAGGCTGCTGCTAGTGCTCCTCTTTCAGATGCAGGGCCGAGTCCTTTTGTAGGAGAGTGGCAAGGCAAATCTGTTTCTTTCATGCGATCCAACGACCATCAGACCCATGAAACACAAAGGACTTGGGATACCTCAGGTCTTCAAGGCTTGCCTCTCAAGTTTGTTCAAGGGGATCAAAGCGCAAGGAATTGGTGGAGAAAGGTACTCTTATATATATTACCTATAATGTTGGAAAGTGTATGTCAGTATGTAAATAGTTTAATGTTATCTAGTGATTACATTACACTTAATTCATGGCATAACAACATCTTTGTGTCATTAAAACAAATCAATTTCATCACATGCTTCTCTTTCATCTAAATTTTTATATGATATTTTTAGCTTGATGAGTGATGACCCTCATTTGTTCATACCCAGCAGCCCCACTGTGCACCTTGTAACAAACCACTAATTAGCTTTTCTTAACTAGATTAACCATGTTTAGTGGTGCTATCATGCACTCCCTACACATTGCTTTTGCATTTCAGTCCCCAGGTTGCAATTATTTTGTTTTACTCGACTCTTGAGCATATCCCGGAATGTTTCCCGTACCTCCTGTGTTTGTGCCAATTCCACAAACATTAATATTGTTCCTTCAACGAATGTCCAACTATTGCTTTTCTTTATAAATATCATCATTAGTAGCCTCCACCATTGCCTTTGGAGCTGCCTCCTCTCCTATTGCTAATGAGGACACTATGAACTCACCATGAAATCCAATTCCATTACCAGCTCCAACATTGCTAGTTGAGTCTAGCCTTGCTATTTCTCTCATAAAAGGTATACATTCATACACTCAACTTCTGGCTTTTCTCCAGATTATGTCACTTTGAATTATCATCGTCTTTCTTCTTTGCATTATGGTTGTCCATCTCTGTAATTTGTAAAAATGTCTAGTCCTCTGGCTACAAGCGGCACATTATCCCATCATGGGTGGAGACTTGCCACGATTAGTTGCATTCATGCCTTTTGAGCAGCGGCATGCAAGGCCTAGTTCTTTTTCTTTGTGGAGTGTAGTTAGCTGACAACTGATTTTTACAGTTAAAGTTGGCCTTGATGGCAAGATTGACTGCCTCAAGGCTCGTCTAGTGGTTAAAAGTTGTATTTTGGCCTGGACACCTTCTCAGTAAATATGGTTTTTGTTGTGGGCTAGTTTGGCTTTTTCAAAAAAAGTAATATGGTTTTTGTTCACCTGTTTTTGTCTACAATTGTTGTTTGCCATTTACCCCTTCATCGGTTGGATATAAAAAACGCCTTCTTCCATGGTGATTCTACAAATGTTCGCAAGCATGGTTTTCCGTCTTCACAAATCCTTGCATATAATCAATCTCTAGGGTTTGGTTTAGTCAATTCAACAATGTAGCTTGATGATTTGGTTTGACACTAAGTAAAGTTGATCATTCTATCTTTTGCAGCCATTTTACCATAAGATGATTTATTTCTCATGCATGTTTACGACATTGTAGTCACTGGTACTGGCATATCAGAAAATTAAGCAACCCGGATAATGTTCTGTTTATTCAACAGATATTAAAATTCTTATAAATAGTTTTGCCGATATAAATTTTATGATTCATTCTTTTATATTTAATCTGTAAAACTGTCTAATACTAATTTTTGTTTGAACATAGATTTCTAAGGTTCTTTCCTGCAGTTTTAAATTTGAATGTCAGCTGCACCACTGCTGTAAAATGCCTTTATTTTTTCCGGTGGCTTTCTTTTTAATAAAAAAAGTTAACTTTATCTTGATTTTTCAATTTGAAGCTTGATCTTGTACGTGATATAGTCGGAAGTGTTCATGGGGAAGATCAGTTGGAGGCTCTCATATACTCTTCTATCTATCTGAAGGTCTTGTTCTAACTTTTCCTCATTATTTATATCTATTCATCTATGCTCTTCTTATATCATTATCTAAGCCCTTCTTAGATAATCTTATGCAGTGGATAAACACAGGGCAAATACCATGTTTTGAAGATGGAGGTCACCACCGTCCCAATAGGCATGCTGAAATTTCAAGGCTTATATTTCGTGAGTTAGAGCAACATACAAGTCGAAAGGATATATCTCCACAGGTGATTTATTTTTATTTCCAACACTGATGTTGAAGTGCAGCCTTTTTGGTTCTCTATTACTCCATTAGTCAAGCCCATCAGATTTTGAATTGCCTATTTAAACTAATCAGTGTTTGTACATAATTCATAACTTTGTAATATATCAGTTATTATTTTTCTACACTTACTTCATTCACCATAAATTGATTTGTATACAGGAAGTTCTAGTTATTCGAAAGATTCATCCATGTTTGCCATCATTCAAGGCAGAATTCACTGCATCTGTTCCTCTAACTCGAATCAGAGATATTGCTCACCGAAATGACATCCCACATGACCTCAAGGTTATTTTCCCTAAAGTACATGAACTTTGGAATCTTATTGCACTTTATTGTCAATGATAGGTCAACTGTTTTCCACACACATATATGTGTGTGTGTGTATATATATATTTATATTTATATATTTTCAGACACAAATTAAACATACAATACAAAACAAGCTTCACCGCAACGCTGGTCCTGAAGACTTGGTTGCTACAGAAGCCATGCTTGCTAAAATCACAAAGAACCCTGGAGAATATAGTGAAACATTTGTGGAGCAGTTCAAGATATTTCATCGAGAACTCAAAGACTTCTTTAATGCTGGCAGGTTTGACGTGAATATCACAGAGCTGGCTCATTATAGTTTGTAATCATATGTAAATGCATATTTGTTTTTGTTTTGTCTTCCAATCACTCTCTCTTGGAAATTATTGGAAAAACCCAAGTCCCACATAGGATGGAGATAACGAATGAAATGAGTTTATAAAAGTGACACCCTTCACCTTACAAGTTGGTTTTGTAATGATTAGTTAGGCCGAATATAAAAACATAATGAAGTATCAGAGCCTGTGATTAGTTAGGCTGTCATATCTAACCCCCAGAGTTAGTTTTGCTAGTGTTCTATTACAATGATAGTCTATGCTAGTATATGTGCTATCTATATACTCTTCTATAGGTTGTAAACCAATTGACTGATAATGAAATTTCCCATATTTGTTGACAAGAAAATCTCCATTTTGAAGTAATCGTGTGTATCCTTAAGTCATAAAAGTCATCCGGCTGAGCACTACACCCTCCGGTCACTATTATAAGCAAAAATCTACTTTTTAAGTTCATTCAATAAACGATGTATGTGATATATTTAATGGACCACATACATCATTTATTGAATGAACCTAAAAAGTGAAATTTTGCTTATAATAGTGACCGGAGGGTGTAATGTATGTAGTTGTTTCTTGATCTTAGAGGTGTTGAAGCTATGGGTTTTAGATAAAATAAGAAGAAGAGAAACAATATAGACTTTTGATTATGATAATAGTGTAATATTATTGATAATTAACTTGATACAAGAGACTAAAAGCGGACCCCTATTGGGGTACAAGACTCCTAATTGTAAATAAATAAGGAAATTAAGAACACAAATTGTTGCAATAACAAAGTAATATGAAAACTAACCATAGAAGAGAGCCTAAGATATTATAGTATTAGAAACTAATCCTATGAGATAAAGTAAGATATTATCTGACACTTTCTTATATTCTAACCACCCCCCTCCCCCCAGTGTGGGTCAAGAAGTTTTATATAACTAGTGCCGGTGGCTCAACCATGACGATAGTTGGTCAATGTCATACGATGTGGACAGCAACCTTGATGATGGTTGGATGAAGGGCCCACCGTAAACTATTTACTGTGTGCTGAAACGCTTGACTATAGAGCCTGCTAAAACAATTATAGATCGGGACTAAGACAGTCATGCGACCCGGGTGGTGAGAGTATGTTCAGAAAGAGGCCGTAACACGCTTTGGTGCATGCTTTAGGTGGAGCAATGCTGCAAAGATCGCAGGCAATAGAAATGGCACTTTCAAGCGTGTTAGCGGTGCAGTTTGATCGATTTTGAGGCAAAAAAATGGTGAACAATCATTTTGGTCCCTAAATGTGTTAGGAGCTGTCATTGTAGTCCCTGAGTGTATCGGAATTGCGAAGACGTCTTCAAATGTGTCCTTAGTCATTTTGGTCCTTAAATTGGTCATTTTGGTCCTCAAGTATGTTTTTTGTTAGTCAATTTAGTCCCTAAAACTACAAACAAAAGAGATACTAGGAGATACATTTGCAATTTGAATACATATAGGGACCAAAATGGTTGTTTACTCAGACAAAAAACCATTTGTTCCAAAAATAAAAGCATATGCGATTTTGTTCGGTTTGAATGACTCGTTAAAAAAAAGCGATCCAATCTAATTTAATGCGGTTCATTTTGGATCAACTTTTGCATATCCAAATTACAATTGTAAAAAATTATATTAATATTATTAAGGCACAATAAAGTAATAGGATTAATGGAAATTATAACATATGATATGCTAAAAATTAACATTACCGAATGACAATGATCGATCATGTTTGAAACATATGAAATGGTAAAAATAAAACACATTAACTTAAACTAATAAGTATTATTAAAAAATTAAAGACCAGCAAATAATAGTAAATTTTTTAGAGGTCCAACAAATAATAGTTGTATGCAATATATGATACTTAAAAAAATATAAGTATTAAAGTATATGTATGCGGTTTGGTTTGGTTTTGGAAAATGAATCCAAAAATCAATCTGATCCAAGCAGCTTTTACAAAAACACATCCAGTAATATTCAATTTTGTGTGTTTTTCAATTTTTTTGGATTAGTTTGCGGTTTCAATTTGGATTGGTTTGGATATGAGCGCCCCTTTGATAGGTTGTAGCTGAAATTTTGGGGTCTTGTAGATCGGGAGGAGCCACTTAATATGGCAGGGGTTTTGCCGGAAAACTGACCAGGTAATTTTCTGGCAGCGCCTCACGGTAGTGACAGTGGAGGTGACCAGACAGGTTGGCATTGAAGCTGGAAAGAAGAAACACAGGTTACTAATTAGAGTTCTGAATATTTAGGAACTCGGCAACAAAGTGACATGACAGGTTGGGGAGGATAGTGGCACTTTGATACCATGTTGAAGTTATGGGTTTTGGATAAAATAATATACGGAAAAACCCAAGTCCCACATCGGATAGATAGTACTCTTGGTGAGAGTTTATAAAAAGGAGGCATTCCTCACCTTACCCCTCCCCTTATAAGGAGAAGAGATGTAATAAGGTCAGTTGATAATAGTGTAATATTATTGATAACGACTTCATACTAACTAGTAAATTGATATAAATCCTTATTTATAGTGATACAAGATTCCTAATCCTAAATACAACAACAACCAAAGCCTTATCCCACTAAGTGGGGTCGGCTACATGGATCAAATGACGCCATAGTGTTATATCATAAACCATATTTGGATCCAACTCATTGACCTCTAAATCCTTTCTAATGGTTTCTCTAATAGTTTTCCTAGGTCTTCCTCTACCTCTTTTAACCTATTTTTCACTACATCCAGGCGGCGATGCAGCGGCCCTTGCTCATTTGACACTGTACTCGAGCTATACAGCGCGTTGCTCCGGGCAACGACCTAGCATTCATACTATTTCGTATTTGGTCCATGTCATAGAGATTCGACAAAGTTTTATGTTGGCTGTCAAGGCCTAGCACAACCCTCTCCTTTTACCCGGGCTTGGGACCGGCCTTGGCAGGATTATTCTTAATCCTAAATAAATAAACAAATCATTATAATAGTTAAGTAATATGGAAATTAATCTTAGGAGATAGTCTAACATATTCTAATATTTGAAACTAATTTTACGAGATAATCTAAGTTACTTTAGCATAATATATATTTTCTTATATTCCAATAGGGGTGCCATGCTCTGACTTCTTCAACAAAAAGGGTGACCCAGTACATGCATCTGCTCCATTTCTAAGTATAGGGAGTGTCATGAAGGCAACCTTATTGTGTCTAGGGGGGCCATTTCCAGGTCTAGAATGTGTAAGATCTAACCTCCAATGTCACAACAACCTTACTGTTGCACTGAGGCTTGACATAGTTTGTGAAGCCTGTAATAATAGTTGGGGAAATAAAGTAGCCAACCTTAATCTGTTATCAGTATTGGAGTGCACCTTCGAGTGAAGAAAGTATACTAAATATCAGAGAGATTTTAAATTATTTTGACATGGAACTAATTAGCTGCTTGAAAACAATAATTTTAATGATTTCACTTATCAATTTGTTGTATTGCAGTCTTGCTGAACAGCTAGAATCAATATATGAATCTATGGATGAATATGGCATGTCAGCACTTAATTCATTTTTCGAGTGCAAAAAGGTGCATTTGCCTTTTCTGATTCTCTTGTACTTAATTGATTGATTTAGGATCCTAGCTTACTATCTTCTATCGTGCATTATTCTCTCAACCAAATTGTTTTCTCTTCCTTTTCTTTGTCTAAACTCTAAATACTTCTTCCATTGCGGGAAAATAACTTCTAAATAGTTTATGCTCATCTTATTCAGCATGAAATTGAATTATTATGGTTGTTAAGCTATTGCATGATAACTAATTCCCCTATCGGTTAAGTAATGCTGATCCTTTTTATTTGATGTTGGTACTAAAAGCTGTTCTTATAATGGCATCTACTGATAAGTGATTTTTTTTTTTTTTTTGCACTTCTCCAGAATATGGATGGTGTAGTAGAATCAACAGCTTCAAAAGAACAAGGAATTAAACTTTTATTTAAAACCATGGAGTCTTTGAATGCTTTGAGAGATATTATTGTAAAGGGTCTTGAAAGTGGCCTCAGGAATGATGCTCCAGATTCTGCAATAGCTATGCGCCAAAAGGTGAGATTAATTTTATTAAAGCTCGAGTATGGATAGTAATTTAAAGAATGTTGGAACATCTTTTCATTTTTGTTTCTTTGGAGGAACAGTGGCGCCTCTGTGAGATTGGGCTTGAGGACTACTCATTTGTTCTTTTGAGCAGGTTCTTGGCATACCTTTTCCTAATTTACACTTTGAACAATCATCAGATATTTGGATTTTGAACAACTTTTGTAGAATATATGAATGGCACAATTTTGCAATAGGTAGAGTTCTTGCTAGCCAATTAGATGATAAGGTACAACTAGAATATAATGCATATTTGCTCTAATTGTATGAAAATAGATGTTTATTAGATGTTGGACTTGTTTAAAGAATTATATCAATTATCTAATTCATTAAAAGGGCATACTATATGATAAAATTTGTCAAATTTAAACAATTGTTAATTATAGGGATGTATTGAAGACAGGCTGGCTAGATGTCACATAGAAAAATGTAGTTGGATTGAATCATGTGGAACTTGATTTATGGAGATATAAAACTCCTCCAGCTTCACGCCACTTGTAATATCAAGATTTTTCTCATGGTAGAGCATTAACTTCTGAACTCATGAATAGATTTCTCAACGTGCTTGAAGTTATGGGAGGTGCTAGCTGGCTAGCTGCAAATTTGGAGTCAAAGAATGTAAACTCTTGGAATGATCCACTTGGAGCCCTTATTATTGGAGTCCACCAGATGAAATTATCTAACTGGAAACCAGAAGAATGTGGTGCTATTGAAAATGAGCTTATTGCATGGAGTGCAAGAGGCCTTTCAGAAAGCGAAGGTAACTTTTGTACACCTTTGCTTGAATTGTTCTATCTGTTGAATCATTGTAGACATCTTAACTAATTTCTTTTCATTTTTAAATGTACTCCTTTTTTCTCCCAGGAAATGAAGATGGCAAGAAGATTTGGACATTGAGGCTGAAAGCTACTCTTGATAGATCAAAGAGGCTTACTGAGGAATATACTGAAGAACTTCTTAAGATATTTCCTCAAAAAGTGGAGGTTAAATAGTAATTTATTGTTCAGATAAAGCCTGGTATTTATTGTGCAGTGCAAAATTTTACTAAACCAATATAATATAAACTCACAAAGTGAAGCCCAAGTACAACCAAAACTAGGGAATAATTGTGATTTGTAGCCTACTACGGTCTTTTAATTTTACAATTGACGTTTTAATCAAAATAAGCCAGAATATTGAGACAAGATAATTTCATTTCAAATTTGGGAATCGTAATTGTGGTGCTTCTTTCATTTCAAACCTGAACAACGTCGGTCTTGTGATACCAATACTGTTTGGTCTTTTTAACCACATTTCTGTTCCTTCATGTTATGTATATGTATTGATCTTGAAAAAAATCAAAGTTGTTACTTTAAATGTTGCAGATGCTAGGAAAAGCTCTAGGAATCCCTGAAAACAGTGTCAAAACATATACAGAAGCGGAGATTCGTGCTGGGTATGATAATGCATTATCCTTAAATTTTAATAATAGGAGATTTAAAGGAATTTTAATATGTAGTGTTTTCAACAGTATCTGCGATTTCTTGTCTTCTTTATTCCTACACTGTGGATTTCATTATGATAAACATAACTTGTATGTTTTCTAACTTCGCTACTGTAAATTTTTAGTGTAATTTTTCAGGTTTCAAAACTATGTACTCTTCTTCTAAAAGCTGTGAGAAGTACGCTTGGTTCTCAAGGTTGGGATGTCATAGTTCCAGGAGCTGTTTTAGGAACATTGGTTCAGGTATTGAGCGTGTTTAGAGAAATCATGTGTAATGTTATTACGATAGTTACCCTGCGAGCATGGTGTGTGTGAGATAGCGCTTTATAAACAAAAATCCTTCATTATTGAATTTAATGAAGTGAATAACCCTTGCGCAGGTGTCTTAGAATTCATCCTCATACTAATATTACTACGACTGCTGCAAGATGGAGCATAAATGATATTCATGCCTAACTTGTTACAAATATCAAAATATACTGCATTGTTATTTTTTACCTTCCAAAATACCAAATTTCCTTCAGAAAACTGTTATTTTTGGATCATCAATCAAGCAGAGATCCTTGTCTGCATCAGAAAAACCTATTTTAAAATGATTATTATCACTATGTAGAATGCCGCGACTTGATGTTCTTAAATATATTTTAGAATGTAATGCTTCAGTACTCAACATCATAGGCCTAAACATAGTAGTAGCCTTTAGCAACCAGTTCAACTTTCAACTTTAGTAATCAATCTATCAGTATGTATTATGACTGCAAAGACTGACTTGAAGTCCATATCACGGTGTTTGGATAATGAAACCAAATGTCAGGCTTCATTTATCTCCAAACCCAACATCTCCATCTAAACGCTCTCTCACCACCCATCATGGGCAAGGGTCTTGAAACTTCATACTTGGCAATCAAGATAGAGTTCATGGAAGTAGTAACTACTGAGAACACATCACAGTTTATTATTATCAAAGAAAAGTGACAAGTTAATAGGAAGGAGACCGGTGGTAAGACACAAAATGAGAAAATACTAATTAGAACAAGTCACAATTTTTTTATTATCAATAATAATCAAATAAAAGTCCTTAAGTTTGGGAAAGAGGGACATATATAGTCCTCTTTACACAAGCAAAAACTAAAATTAAAGTAGGGAAAATGTTAACGAGTGCCCCTAAGGCACTCTTTAAGTACTTTAAATGGTAAGTTTTTTATGAAAAGTTGTGTGTTCAATGTATTGGAAATTGTAATAGGTGACTTTTTGAAAGAATAATTGCTAAATTTGGGTTCCTTAAAGAGTGCCCCGGGGGCACTCGTTAACAAGACCCTTAAAGTAATAACCAAATAGGTAAGATACTAGCTAGGGATTATCCCCATCCAAATACAAAAAATAATAAAAAATTCCTCACTTCATTATGGCTAACATGAATTTGAATTTTTTGACCTAGGTTGAAAGAATTGTTCCTGGGTTGTTACCATCTCCAGTGGAAGGTCCTATTATCCTCATTGTTAACAAAGCTGATGGTGATGAAGAGGTATATTTATACTTCCTTGAGAGTATACAGAAGTCTTAAATATATCAATATTAATAAGTTTGATTGCGCCGGCAGGTAACAGCTGCTGGGAGGAACATAGTGGGAGCTATACTTAAGCAAGAGTTGCCTCACTTATCTCATCTAGGTGTTAGGGCCCGACAGGCAAGTCTTATTTCTAAATATGCAATTCCAATTAATGATTTTGAACTGTGAGCTTATAAATTGTCATTGACATTCACACAACAATTGCTTATTACAGGAAAAGGTCGTCTTTGTCACTTGTGAAGACGATGAAAAAATTGCTGATATTGAAAGGCTTATTGGGTCATGTGTAAGGTTATTTTCAAGACAATTTTCCCATCCATGATTGTCTGTCTTTAAATATGAAACTGATATTCCTTTCTTCAAACTATTTTGATTATATTGTGAATAGATCTTATTCTATAATGTTTTCCATGTTCACCTTTCCTGCTTTCCAACTTTTCAGGTTGGAAGCATCCGCCGCTGGTGTTAATCTGACGTTGTCCTCTTCAGTTGACCTTGATGGCAATTCTTCTGTTGAAAGTGCTTTTGATGATAATATCTCTGGGGTTGATGTTCCTGCTTTCTCTGCTGGTAGAATCTCCAAATATAGTCAGGTAGGTAATGACTAAATTATTCTTTTCAATATTTCTGGCTATGTTTTGACATTTTTTTTGTATCTAGAAATAAACTTCTAGTTTTTTTGATTGTATATTGATTTGTTTCTGAGCCTATATAATAGAATCTCTGGTGTAGTTTAGACACACAATTTTACCGTATGCCTCTCGTTTTCTCTCATTCAACAAATTGCTCTAAGTCAAGCATACTTAACTTTAGAGTTCTAAAGTTGTGTTACTGAGAAGAAAATTCACCTTGTAAGTATAGGTAGTACTAATTAATTCCTTTAAGCCTTCTTGAACTGAAATCTAATACTTAGGGGTGTAAGCGGTTCGGATAAAACAGATGAAACCAAAATCCAAACCGAAAAAGTATCCGACCTTGTTAGGTTCGGTTCTAGGTTTTTAATTTTACATCCAAAGAACCGATGAACAAACCGATGCTAACCTCACTTCCCATTTTAGTAATATTATCCCTCCTCAGACACACACACTTAAGATTAAGCTCAAAATTAAAGTCCAATATAATACTCCTTAATTCATTCACTTTCTCCCATCATCATCTCATCTCATCACTCATACTCTATTTTGTTTCTACTAAAAAAGAATACTAGTCATCAGTCACACCTAACCCATCGTTCCACACCGCCGCTGGGATCGTCCATCTCTTGTTAGTTTTTTCATGTTAGTTATACAAAGTAGTTTGAAAAAATATAGAACATGGAAAACAAAGTTCCATGAAATATTTAAGTATGTTGTATGCATGAAATACAAATTTGTGAAAATATGGATTTTTTTTAATTCTATTTCAAACAAACCGATCCAAACCGACTAGTTTGGCTCAGTTTCTTTTTTGAAAAATAGTAAAAACCGAATCAAACCGAACCGATGAAGATTTCATTGGTTCGGACATTTTTTTAACCAAAAACCGATACAAACCGAACCGTTACATCCCTACTAATACTGCACAATCTCAAAATCCCTCAACTGAACAATCTCATACTTAGCCTTATCCATGCCTCATCTTTTGCCCCAGTCATCATTCCCTGTTCTCTTTAGTTCCTAGGTGTCAACATTAGGAGTCTTGTTAGGTTAGTGTTGTTATTGAGCGGGGCTTGCACAAATAGTGCTGCACTTGTACTTGACCTAATTATTACATGTCATTCAATCTTACTCATAATATTCAGAGTAATGATTTTTGTATGCAGATTATTTATTCAATTCTTATTATTATTACTATTATTATTTTAATTCTCTGTACTATGGGCCTCAACTGAACATAACTCTATTTTTGTCAAGGGTGCTTCTTCTACTGAAGTTATCTTGCTTCCTGATGCTGAGACACAGACTTCCGGTGCAAAGGCGGCTGCATGTGGTCACTTGTCATCATTGTCTTCAGTTTCTGGTAAAGGTAATAAAAGCAATATGTGATGAATACCTATGTCATAGTATCAATCTCACAGACTTGGAGCGAGTATCCTCAACTCAATCGTTCTAATGATACACTACGCATTATTTCAAGTATTCTTTTTATTTTGGTTTACCAACACTCATAAGAATAGCGATTCCAGCTGAAGAATTCTTTTTTAAAATTATTGATATCAAGACTTTATCCTCAGAGTTTTACTGAAATAATGTCTAATATATTTTTATTCATATCAAGACTTTATCCTCAGCTGAAGAATTCTTTTTAATTAAGCTGGAAGACGCTCATGCAATGTCGATTGTTGGTGATCGACCAGTCATAAATGTAAATTTTAATATTGAATGACAATGATTTATTCTCGCAAGTTACATTTCTAAAATCTAATTTTTGAATGACAGTTTACAGCGATCAGGGGGTGCCTGCTTCCTTTCAGGTTCCTTCTGGGGCAGTTTTACCATTTGGATCCATGGAATTGGAGCTAGAGAAGAGCAACTCCACTGAAATATTCAAGTCTTTACTGGACAAGATAGAAACAGCAAAACTGGAGGGTGGTGAACTTGATGGTCTATGCCACCAACTCCAGGAATTGATTTCTTCTCTGAAGCTATCAAAAGACATCGTTGAAAACATTGGAAGAATGTTTCCAAGCAATGCACGATTGATTGTTCGATCCAGTGCCAATGTGGAGGACTTGGCTGGAATGTCAGCAGCTGGACTTTACGAATCAATACCCAATGTGAGTCCTTCCAATCCAACAGTCTTTGCAGATGCCATTGGCCAAGTATGGGCTTCACTGTACACGCGAAGGGCAGTATTGAGCCGCCGAGCTGCTGGCGTGCCTCAGAAGGAAGCTTCAATGGCAATTCTGATCCAAGAAATGCTTTCACCAGATCTATCATTTGTACTGCATACTATGAGCCCAACAGACCAGGATAACAATTCTGTGGAGGCTGAGATTGCTTCTGGCCTTGGTGAAACTCTAGCTTCAGGAACCCGGGGTACACCATGGCGTATATCATGCGGGAAATTTGATGGGCTTGTGCAAACACTGGCTTTTGCAAACTTCAGCGAGGAGTTGCTTGTACGTGGTGCAGGGCCTGCGGATGGGGAGGTCATCCATTTGACGGTGGATTACAGCAAGAAACCACTGACAGTTGACCCAGTTTTCCGTCGACAACTTGGTCAACGCCTTTGTGCAGTTGGGTTTTTCCTCGAGAGAAAGTTCGGATGCCCACAGGATGTGGAAGGATGTCTTGTTGGAAAAGACATTTATATTGTTCAGACAAGGCCCCAACCCCAGTAGAAATATGAATGGATATTGATGACATATGAACTTAGTTACAGGAAATTTCTAAGAATGTATGTGGTGGAAAATGGAAATGGAACGAAATCATATCAAAAAAGCAAGATGAACACAATTTTTAATATGCCTTTTGTTGTGACTTCTTACAGTTGAGATAAGCTGTCAGTGACTGGATGTATACTATTGTACCTTGCTGTTTACAAATAAATCCTTAAGGAACAAACACAAAAATGTAATACAAGTATATAACAAATGTTAGTTGCTTATGCAGTGCAACAAAGGGAAGGCAGTTATTGTTGGTGTTTGAAAAGACTTTAAACATTTAACACAAATATTGCTCATCTTCAATTATAATATCGAGAACATTTATTTTTCAACTTCTGTATGTTCCTTTGTCTTCTTTTTTTCTTGTGCAAGTACGTTTGTCTTTTTATTTTTAATAAATTATTATCCTCCCGTCAAGATTTTTAGGAGTTAGATCATCGAGTTTCAAACACCAGAAGAGTATCCTGGTATCCTCAACACATGACCAGAGGATATAAACCAATTTTTAGGTGTTTGCAAGTATGCTTAGGATTTTCTTCTAGCTATCTTTATTGATTGGTGGGCCAACATACATCACTAATAGAGTACCTTACCATTCTTATGTATCATCTCATGATTCAATTATTTTCTAGGCTAAGTTACACTAAGGTTCTTTAAGTTTCAAGCTTGTAATAAATTGGTCATTTGAGTTATTTTGGTCACACAAAAGTCATTTAAGTTTGTAAACGTTTTCTATTTAATCCTTCTGTTAACCAAACATTACAAAAACGATGATGTGGTAGAAAGACAATCGAAAACGTTTACAAACTTAAAAGACTTATGTGTGACCAGAATAACTTAAAGGACCAATCTTTTTACAAACCTCAAACTTAAAGGATTTATGTGTGACCAAAATAACTTAAAGGACCAATCTGTTACAAACCTCAAACTTAAAGGACCTCTGGTGTAATTAAACTTATTTTCTATTGATGAAGTTTTCCTGTTTGTCGTAAGGCATGCCTTAATACCTTTGGAGAGCACACATTTCATTGTAAGGAGCTTCAAGGCTTTAAATATAGGCGTGACTTTGTTAGGCATGTCCTTTTTAATATATATTTAGACGTGCATAAGTATTTGTGAAAAAAGAAGCGCTTGTGAACTTCTTGACCGGACCACTAGAGGGAAGATTGACACTTTGGTCAATCAATATTCTAGTGTACAGGTGAGTATGAGAAAAGCATGCATGTGTAGATTTGACTAAGCTCTCCTTAAGAGTTTTCATGTTGTTGTCCCTGAGAGTTTCAACGTTGTTACATGCAAGACTGGATTCGAACCCAGGATCTTGGTTAAGTTAAAAAGAGATCCGTTCCATCTCATTTAAGCGCTCTTGAGTAGTGGACATCCAGTTATGATATTCATAACAAATGATTTTAAAAATATTTTATTTTTTTCTTTGTATTTGACTTCCACATAAAATTTCCGTTAGCTTTTGTCCAAAAAAAAAATCTGTTAGCTTCGTCACTGCGGCCAAACTAATCCTAAACTGTGACTGAAAAATTGCATGTTTGATCAAACATCATTTATTTTTGTCAAAGTTTGTTCAGACATCTATTTCTGGTTATTTTATGATGATATTCCCGAAATCAAAGATGAAACATTCTGAAATATTTTTCTTTCAAATTGTCTGATCTTTGCATATCAAATTTGATCATGTTCAATTTTCAGATATTGACTTGTTTGTATAATTGTTGATTGTTGATTCCTACTCTGGTTATTTTTGCTTCCAATTACACGATCTTTATGAATCTCATTTCCGTAATGATTCAATTCAAATGGAGATTGTGATTTACTTAGTTTTTCTTTTCAATTTTTTTTTCTATTCCATATTAAGAATATTCAGAGTCATGGAGTAAGATTGGAAATGATAGAACAGATATTTTAGATATGAAAATTAAAAAAGAAAATGATAATAATATTAATGTTTTCTTTAGAAACTTTGTCTTTGCTTATGATTTTAGAAAATACGATGACATGTGAATAACACCTTCCCTGCTGTCTTGTAGATTAATCTAGTATAAGTACAATCCAGTATATAATCCAAAATCGGGTCAGGAACAACAACACACGAAAACGACAGTTTAACAGTAGTCAAACGCTGGCCCTTTTCTTGCTCACTTTCCCATATGAGTTAATATTCGGCTAACTAAAGCTTCCTTCTTCCCAGAAACAGGAAGATTGTGTCCTGTAAGATAATATTTTAACTCCACCACTGTCAAATCCTTCAACTGCAAAACAAGATCAAATGATTCAGTGTCAACAATTAAAAAAGTAAAAACAAAAGTGGTGCTAACTATGCAACTGAAAATTTGAAAATGTTGCATGACCCCCCACCCATTGGCTTAAAGTTTAAGCAAACCTGCTCGTCCCAAATTTATCGAACCAAAGCACTAGCAAAATAAATTTCAAGGTTTACCTTTCCAGTATCAGCGAGCTCACCCCAATCATAGTTCTCACACTCTTTCATAGCAAACTCAGCATGCGCTTTTCGTTTCTTGGAGGCTTCAGTTGGCTTTCCAGTGCCAAGCTCACTTTCCTCATCATAATTCTCCCCGTATACAGAGGACTTGAATTCTTCTAATGCCCTGACCACTCCTGGTCTGCAGGTGATTGTAAGAAAGATTAATAATTTCATACTAATAGTCTTGTGAACAAATCTTTTATCTTTTCCAGTGAAGAGAGGAAGGGCCAAACAGGAAATAAAAAAAGAATGCTGCAACAAAGAATCTTTCTAACACACTTGTACCAAATGGTTGAAACTTATATGGGTACCACCAAATTTAAGTGGAACACAAAATTTAGTGAGACCTATTTGAGTTTCAACCAATAGGATAAAGTATATTAAGAAGTTTGTCAATTGGCAAATGTTCGTAATTAGTTGTTAGACTAGTTTTTTCCTCCTTCGTCCAAGTTTGAACGCAAGCTCAAACCAGTTACCC
>Ga0315915_1003823_pt1 | contig 19085 bp, 13 predicted proteins | sample MpolbnodulesMG_FD_207738 | JGI IMG/M metagenome (GOLD analysis project Ga0315915, IMG submission 207738) | Medicago polymorpha root nodule microbial communities from Los Angeles, California, United States - branched nodules | ecosystem: Host-associated > Plants > Roots > Nodule | place: USA...
GCTAACTTTTTGGGAGCCTTTGCAGACAACTTGGGGATTGCTAACTCATTCTGTGCTGATCTTCATGGAGCAATGATTGCAATTGAATTTGCGTTTCATAGAGGTTGGAACCATCTCTGGATTGAAACTGACTCAATGTTGGTCACTCAATCTTTCAAGTCTAAATCCATAGTTCCTTGGCAGATAAGGAATAGATGGAATAACTGCTTGCACCTTCTCTCTTCTATGATTTTTTTTGTTACTCACATCTACAGAGAAGGAAACCAATGTGCGGATAAATTGGCTGCTATTGGCTTAACTCTCAATTCTCTTTTTTGGTGGGATCAATTGCCTTCCCAAGCCAGGCTTGATTTTACTGGAAATAGGATAGGTTTACCTTATTTTCGTTTCTGTTAGTTTCCTTGAGGGTTTGGTTGTTTGCCCCCCCTCTCCTTTGTATCTTGTTTCTCTTTTCAATATATTTCTTTGGGGCTTGCTTCTCTAGTAAGCTTCCTTTGTTAATTAAAAATAAATATAATAATTGAGCTTGGTTGATACACCAAAACTAACTTTCTATTATATGAAATAATGTTGTGCTATTTTTAGTTATTGATCATGGGTCTTAAAACTCATGACATTTTGATTCACTTGTATACTTATTCAAACCTCAATTTGACTACTATGGGACTTTTAAAACCAAATCCAATTTGATAACAGGTTGATTCTGCTATATAATCCCAAAACTTTTGGCACTAATTAATGCAAGATAGGTTGATTCCTTGGTACAATGTTGTAGGAGAGTTGTTACATTTGGTTGGATTCAAGATGTTTGAATATTCTATGATATTGCTCCCTCACTGTCATGTTTAAGCTTTCTGAGTACTGCAATATAATACATGATACTTGCCATTTGGTGGTACATATGCTAGTATAGGCACTTGCATCTATATTCAGGTATTGTTCTAATCTCTTTCATGATTTCAGTGAGACCCGGCTTTCCACTTAAATTTCTGAAACCAGAGTAAAATAAAATCATGTTAATCTACAAAACTGAATGGGAGTTTGATGGATAAACTTAAATATGATACCAAATTGTTGTAGGCCGTGCTTAAAATAAAAAAGAATTGACCCTTTTTAAATTCTAGACATCTAATGATTTTTGTTTTCTTTTCATGGTTGATATGCCAACATGTTCTAGGCCATTTTACACAAATTCTTGACATTCTTGTGTTGTTTTTTGAAGTCAATATCGTGCATAAAAGATGATAAGTACTGTTTAAAAGTCATCATTTATGTGTCATCTCAGGTATAGATTTCCTCTGTGATAAGTTATAACATTACTACATATATGCATGGTCCAATGCTCATCATTTATGTGCAAAAATTAATGATCCATTTCCATGTTAAATCCAAAATGAAGATTGCGGTCTCTATATGAAGTAATTACTATTATGACTTTTTCCAATACAACAATTATTATGACTGTTATTTACTCTTGTCTATCTTTTTGTTTATTGCAGAATCAATAAAGAAGTTACAAGTTTTCTGAAAATATACTATGGGAATGACGAAAGTGTTCTTATACAAACAAAAACAATCAGCGGCGCTAAAGTGTTCCAATTTGGGTAATCTTTCTCTCTTTCTTTCTCACTGTGTATGTGTTTTGGTGGTGTGCAACAATGTTGTTGTCAATGCTAAGAAGATACCCTGGTGCTATTTCTGTTATTCCCAATAACGAGTTTTTCCCTCGTTGTTTTGTTTCATTCTTATCAAGGGTACTCTCTTAACACAATTTCCATTGATGGTTCTGGCGTTATTCTCCCTCCTCACTTATACAACAATCACATTTCTGCTGTTACTTGGTTTGAAAACATTATTGGTTACGCTTCCATATCCAATTATAACGCCGTTTTATCTAACCTTCTTAGAATGGGCTATCCCTCTATTGTTCTTTCCCTTGCTCAACAATTGGAGGAATCCCACAGCAATGAACTTCAACGTGTTCTCCCAGACATTCATACTTGGACAATCCTCATCAAAGCTCACTCTATCAAAGGTGACATGTCTTCTGCCATTTCTCTATTCTGTAATATCATCAACACCAGTCATCATCCTACTAATGAAACTTCGAATCTTCTTCTCGATGGTTTTTGTCACAAAGGTGAAACTCACAAAGCAATGCTCTTTTACAATGACATCATAATAAATAATGGTGGTTTTCAGCTGAACCATGATAGTTTTCTTATTCTAATCACTGGATTATGACGGATAGGAGAAACTCAATCAGCCACCCAGTTGTTGAGAAAGGCTTTACAGATTGAGATTGACAGGGAAAATGGTGATGGTTTTACTGTCACGCTCTGTTATAACAAAGTCATATTCAGGCTAGCCTGCAAAGATAGACTTATAAACCAAGAATGGTCTTGTGTAAATAATGCGTTTTTACACGGTGATTTAATTGAAGAGATTTATATGATAGTTCCACCTGGTTTGAAAACACCCAAGAATGGTCTTGTGTGCAAGTTTCAAAAGTCCTTGTATGGCTCCAAGCAAGCAAGTAAGCAATGGAATGCCAGGCTTACTGCTGCACTCTTATTTCTGGGCTACCGCCAGTCTACATCTGATCAGTCCTTGTATGGCTCCAAAAGTATGTACTGTAAACTTTTATAGACATCAAAACATGTCACTTTTTTTATGAGGACTAAAAATAAAATTGACTATATTTATAGGGACTAAAAACTTATTTAACCTAAAATATAACAACAACAGTCAGTTTTTCCTATATCTTCAAAAATAAAATAAAAAACATTTGGCTTTTCTTAAAAATATATATATAAAAAAATTATCAAAGTAACTTCCAAATTCTTCATTATGATACAACTCCCCTAAAAAACAATTATGATACCACTCAACAAAAATGAGTGATGTTATTAAAAAAAAACAAAAGTTAAACCGAGCGACATGTTTTATATCTTGGAACGCTAAGTAAATCTGTATGTGAATTAAAAAAAATCTTAGAAGTCCTGTATCGGATGGTTTGCACATAACACTGGTGTTTATATAATGGAGGTATAACTTTTAAGGGTACACGTTCAAGGTACACTGTTTCGTAAACGGGTGATGACACACTCAACATCACCACCACACATGTGATGATGTCGCCAGTGTTGGGCTTGGGCTGAACACGCATATGTGTGCCCTTATCTAGGTAACTAAATTCCACGTCAGTCATTTATGAGGCATCGATGAGGCAAGATCATGTTGTTGGTTCCATAACGATCAAACGATCTCTACCCTCCACTTTGGTTTCCTCATTTGTTCTTGCACTATATAAGGAGTGTTTTACCCTTAGTTTTCTTACACCAAGAATTCTATTGAGTTATCGAGAACTTTTTTATCTCTTTCCTCTCTTCTGATCAGCGTACTTCCAAGCCACTTCTCCATTTTCTTTTCGATTCTTTTGGAATTAAAGAGTGATCTTAAAACCATAGTCTCATGTAAGGTATTTAGACCCTTCAGTTTTTCTTAGAGTGGTCATCAAACCACATTTCCTTCGAGTTGTCCCTTTGAAAATTATAGTGGTTGTTGTACCATACTTGAGTGGTCTCAGTACCATAATAGAATTAGATACAATTGTAGCTGAGTTGTTTTATCATGGGGACTTCTTGGTTGAAAGTTTGTTTACACAATTTCTGGCAGTGTCACGAATCATGTTAAAGATAGTGACTTGGTCCATGACTCATCACACTAATTTATTTGGTGGTTGAAAATATTTTTGAATTGTTTCTAACTATTGTTCCCACATTATATGATTAATCATAATTTTTTTTTGTGTGAACCATATATCGTTTTAACATTGATGCATTTTTAGGATTGTTATCGAGCATATGACCTCCGATTAAGAGGGAGGAGATCTTTACTATCTCATTCAAGCACTCTTGGGTATGATTAATTATACTTTATAAATATTTATCGAAACAACAAAAATTAAATAGTTTGTACAAAAATTCAATTATTCGTTTTCATATTTTTATTTGAAAATATATACTCATCATTTTCTTTACTAGAGACATTATATCACTTTTTTTTATCGGTTTATCATGTTATTTGTATGGAGTTTACAATATTGTTGTTTAACAATGACAATCTCAGTGGAGAAACCTCAAGACACACAAGTTAAATTATGTCATTATACCAAAAAAAGAAAAGAAAATTTTCAAACAAATGGAAAAATACGATAAAGATATAGAAGTTTTTTTGAATAAAAAGAGAAAGAAGTTAGTCAAAAGAAGAGACAGAGGTCAATATGTTATAAAAAAAATAAAAAATAATTTTTTTTTGACAAATAAAAATAAATAAAATATAGAAGCTTAAAAAAAAACGTTTAAACAATATTTCAAGTAGTTTATTAGAAGTTGGAAAGTAGAAAACCCTATTGATTCCTTAAAAAAAATCATATTGATAAGCCACTTCCTCCCACCTTTTGAATCACTCACTCCACCCTTCAACTTTCACTACTCTATTTCTCAAAATATTTATCGTAACAACACTTCGTAGATTCACATCATGAAGAATAGTACTTCACCTCTTTCTCTTCATTCTTATGATCATCAAAAAAAAGGTATCATAATAATGATGATATTGAATGGTCTTTTTCAAATGAGAAACAAAGTTTAAGAATGTACGGATGTGAGATGTACAGCAAAAGTTTCAGTTCCGGCAATGCACTCGGTGACCACAAAACGTCTCACCGCTCCAACCTTCTTCATAAGGGCATCATCAAGCTATTAAAAAGAAAAATTCATGTCATGTTTGTAAGAAGGTTTCTGCATCCAACAAGGCTTTGTATGGACACATGAGATGACACAAAAGAGATTGGAAGAATATCCATCCAGAACCAATTAGGCCACCTCACTCTGATTTTGACTCTTCCTTCAATCAGAGTCATTATGATGAAGATCAATGTCTACTCAATGCACCAACTATTGATTTATTAAAATATTTGCCACCAATGCTACAAAACAAAGAAACACACCCCAAGGATATATATCTCTCGGGCTTATATGAGGGATCATCTTCCAATTTCAGATTGAATCACTAGACTATTTTGATTAACGAAGTGTAATATCAGAAACTATTTTAGAATTTCGATATATTGATGAACTATTGTGACTGCATGTTACATATTCAAAGAGCAAAATAATTATTTGTCCTTTTTTAATTTGCACGAAATGTTCTAATGAGATATGGGACGAGGGAGTTGTAAAATAAAATGTGGGAAATTTTTTTAATAAAAAACTCCTAAATGCATAAAGTATTATTCTCTTCAACAAATAATGATATTTGTTTTTCTTTTTAAGGAAAATAATGATTTTTTTTTTGAAGAGACTAAAATGGAATATATATCAACACAAAAAGTCCTTCCTAACACAAGGTGTGCCAAGGAAAAACAAAAGAATCTGTACAATATTTACAAAGTGGGAAAAGAAAAACAGCAAAAAGAAATAACATTATCTGTAGCCCAACATTGCGAGGGGATTAAGCCACCAACCATGGTAATTGAGAGATCTGAAATTTCTCCTTCAACCATGAATAAGAAAGTGACTTTATTTTGTCCACAATCCGCATAACCGAGCTTTCTTTATCATTGAAAATTCTGTTATTTCTTTCTTTCCAGATTTCCCACACAGTAGCAAACCAAACGACGTTTAAAATTGTGTGTTGCACCTGAGATCTGCCACCACCAAAATAGAACTGACTAAAATGGTCCGATACATTTAGCGGGACGGCGATGGAAAGACCAATCCAACAACGAACACAGTTCCAAATCGTCCCAAACAAAGAACAATGAAGAAATAAATGGTTAACAGTTTTCATAGAATCACAACCAGCAATACATTGACAAGAATCTGTATGGAGAATACCACGCCGCAACAAGTTGTCTTTGGTTGGCAATCTATTTCGAAGCAGATGCCAAACAAAAACCACTACCTTCAGAGGAACAATCTTTTGCCATAGCAATTTCAGCTCCACCGGATCGACAACGGGAAGTTGAGCAGACTGACAGGTATAAGCACTACGAACAGTGTAAGCATTAGACTTCTCCAATTTCCATATCCATTTGTCCTCTTTGTCAACCTGCAAAATCACATTTTGAAGCAAAAAACATAATTCCCCCAATTGCTCCTCTTCCCACGCAAACATACTTCGTCTCCACTTCCACGCTTCTCCATTCACACCACACCCTAAATGAAACAAGTCAAACACCAACACCCATTTATCCACCGACAACTCAAACAATCTGCTAAACCTTTCCTTAAAGGACACCCCACCCACCCACACATCCGACCAAAAATAAATATTTTTCCCATTCCCCACCGATCTTTTGACATTAGTACCAAACCACGCCTCACTACGCAAGGCATCTATGGCACGCCACCATGCCGAGGCTGTCCTCCCACCGTCTAACAACCTTCCTCCCTCCTCACCGTACCTCGCCACCAGCACCCTATACCACAAACTCTCTTTCTCGACTAACACCCTCCAACACCACTTTCCTAGTAAAGCACCATTAAACTCCCTAATTCTCCTTACCCCCCAAACCACCAACCTCCTTACTCAAACAAACAGAATTCCAGTCAACCCAAGTTTTTTTTTTTTATGGTCATCGTTCCCTCCCCAAAAAAATTTATTTAAAATAGATTCAATAGAGGAGATGATACCTGAGGGAGCCTTGAACAAGGAAAGAGCATAAACAGGCATAGATGACAGGACATACTTCGACAGAATCAAACGACCACCAAAAGATAAATGTTTAGATTTCCACCCTGACAGTCTAGACTTTAGGCGAGTAATCAGTGGATCCCAAAAATACAACCGACGCGCATCACCACCTATAGGCAGCCCCAAATACACAAAAGGGAGATTTCCAACCTTACACTTCAGAACTAACACCGCCTCATTCAACCAAGACGATTGGACATTTACAGCAAACAATTGACTCTTTGTGAAATTTACCTTCAAACCAAATATCTCTTCAAACAACATAAGTACCGCACGCATCGCCCGGTCATTGGCCCAAGATTTTTCAGCTATTATTAAAGTATCATCCACAAATTGTAAGTGTGAGACAACCGCAGTAGCATCCGAACCCACCTTGTACCCATGGAAAAACTGATTAGCAGACATTTAATGTATGGAGATGAATATTCATAGAAAATTGGTTAATAAGTTCTTTTGTTCTTCGACTGGTGTATGTATGAGAGGAGGAACATAATCATCTTTGAGATGAGGACTAGTGTATGGAATGGTTTACGGTATATAGTCATTAAATATAATTAATATTTTTATTGAAGTGCACTGATGATGGCTAAAAATAGTGATGCAAATTTGAATATATATGCAGAAATTGCGTAGTGATATAAATTGGAGCAGATTGGGGAAAGAGGTAATATGAATTGCATTGTTTTTTTTTTTTTTTCAAAAATAATACGATATTCATTCATTCAAATCGATAGATTACATCAGATACAAACATCGCTAAAAACGTAAAGGGTGAATCTGCGAATAAACTCACAGCACCCAAGTTAATAGTATAAAACGGCAAAATGCCTACAAATAATATGATAAAACCTAAGTCACCGAAATTCACATGCTTCCATATCTTCAACGTTGACGCCCAAATCATTGGTTGAATTTGTAATTGACTGATGTCGATCTTTCAATAGGAAATAAACGAACACCGCAACAAGACGCGAAATCAAACGTCACACAAGACGACGAACAACACAACGCCGCACTTAGACGACGAAATCACAAAAAACACAAAAGAAAAAACTTGATATATGTGAAAACCACTTATTTAGATTGAAAGAAAAGGGAAAAAAGATGTCGAGGGGTGATTTTAGGTCAAAAAATGACCTAAAACCACCTCTCCTCGATGAACGAATGAGAAAGAAAGTTTAGAGAGAAGTTGGAGTTTCTCTCACTAAAAAGACTAGGGCCTGCTATATTATTTAAGTTGCATGAATTGCATTGTTGCAATCAAATAAGAGAGAATTTCAATATTTAACATAAATTGTGTATCGACATAAAAAATGAGTATATCACATTGATACTGTGCTGACACTTTTATTGTGAAACAACCCAACATTTTTATCTTTATTTTCTTTTTATTTTGGAGAAAGTCTTGCGTAGACATAAACATTTAGACACAATTTAAGCACACACACATAAATAAAAAAAATAAAAATAAAAATAAAATAGTCACATCAATCAATATTATTTTAATCATTTTCTTTTTAACTTTTTTAGCTTCATGGATGTGTGTCTAAATGTGAGGTGTTGGTTCTGTCACCGAGTAAGAGTTTCTCTTTATTTTGTTAGCTTATTCATCATGTTTGACAAAGTTTGCATAAGATGTACTTGATCAACATTTAAACGCTTGAATGTTTGGATCGTTTGGCTCTTTGCCCTTCACTGAGCGCTTGGAGTCTAAATTTTCCTGGACCACTATTACCCGCATGTGCTTGGTTGCATGTTCAGCACACTTTTGAGCGCAAAATTCCCCAATAACCGCACACAAGAAATGTGTCCAAGTATTTAGAGCATATCAATGAATAGAAAAAGAAAAACAGTGGGAAGTATCAGTGCATAAACGCCTTGTGGTATGTTTACAGGTGTTTTCAACAATTTCTTGGTTCTCTACCACAACCAACGAAGTGCAAGTTCTTCCTAAGAAAATGAAAACATTGTCTCTCATCATACATGGGCCATAAAATGCCTAGACTCAGAGTTAGACATCTACAACAACTGGCCTGTATCATACATCTATTCGTTTGGTTTTAAACCATCTAAAATGCTGCATTATATATCTATCCATAATCACCAACCACTAATATTATCCCTGTACAAGCTCTGAACTTCCATTATATAATTTATATACAATGACAAAAGCTAAAAACATCGGAGCTACATGCTTACATAGGATGGAGCTAAGACTTGGAAATGCTTAGCCCAAGAGCAGGAACGAACAAACAAATTAAATCAACAAAATAGTGAATAATCACATAACTGTTCTAGATTAAGCATACATGATGGAACTCCAATTCCTGATCTTTCATCACCGCGCAGCAAAATGCATGTACTCTAGCCAACAGGAGTTAGAAAAAACAGAGGATGATATTATAGCTATTAAGTGATTTTGGATAACATGATATAAAAAGTTCATTAAGCAAGCACTTCCACAATTCTACAAAATTTTGTAAGGTTGAAGCCTTCTCAAAATCATGGCGATCCTGCAATTGAGAAACAAAACAAAACAGTTAAGTATACAATACATTACTAAGCCCAGCACAAAGCAAAAGTCCATCTCAAACCTGGCACATTTTAGACACTAAACGTAGCTATGAAAAAAAAAGAACCAAGTTACTAACTAAATGAGAACTATAAAGTAAAGAATACATCAGTATACCACACCTTAGTTATGCAAAAACAGAGCATCTTGTAAACAAAACCCATTAAAATAATACAAATATCTATAGTATGAACAATTATTTGCAGATTGTGTTACCCTCACTTATAATTGTGTTCTGCTCTTTGCAATTCAAAACACATAACATTAGCAAACTGTATGAATAAATCGATTCATTAGGTAAAGACACAAAGCTAAAAGAGTAAATTTAGTGAGGGTCTAGGGAACATTTGGTTATGTCAGAAAAGTTGTGATTTGTAAAAATCCATGTCAATGAAATAACAACAGTTAAAGAGAGATGAATGTAAATGTTTGATCTGCATATACCAAGCACGGACTACAGAAAAAAAAGCTCATATATGAGACAGTGTTGTCAAGTAGCGGCTATACCATAACGAAATTTGAACAAATCATTATTGTTTTGTGATATGTTAACTAGTAAAAAGTGTTCTTAAATAGCAGTAATAGCAGCGCTATAACACTGTAGCATAGCATAATTTGAACAAAATATTATTTTCCCGATCCGCAATTGACAACAATGACACAAGAGCAACCATGGTTTGAATATGTTTGCAAAACAGACTACAAAAATTCAGACACAAGTCAAACATCAACCTAACTAAAATAATTTTTTCATAATCCAAAGTACACCTGGATGTTTGAAGTATCACAATACTTTTAAACCTGTAACTCATCATCATCATAATAAAGTTTACATTAAAGTAGAGACAGCACAAACTACCTAATAGGAAGGCACAATTATCCATGGCGAAAACAAAAAAAGATAATTGATAGAATTAGGATTCACCTCAGCTATCCATGGCCAAAATTCGGCTGCAGCAACCTTACAAAACTACATAGTTACATACATATAGACAGCTTGCCTGTCCACTCGTCAGCAATGCCATAATCTATGCTGAGTTCTCTCAGAGGAGGGATGTTCTCCATTGCATATAGCATAACATGAGGGAACATTAAGTTGTTGTGATCAAACAGAACATACTGAACGAACACGTTTGGACTCGAACTATGACTCATGTAACAAGCAACATTTCTCATTGTTGATACATCCAGAGAATAATCTAAAGGAGGAATTGAGGGATACGATGGACGCACATAATCAGGGTATATCTGAGACAAATCCCCCCATTCTGCCCATCTATCTGAAAACCGATTAGGATATATTAAGGAGTCACCATTCATTGTTAAAATTTGAGCTTGCTCCCTTGTTAAAATTACCCCCGTATACTCGCAGATAAAGGCTCCGGCCTGAATAAGGTCCAAGGACCTAACTCCCCAACCAGTCTGTGCAGACCTAAACACTTCCAACCTATGCCTGATCCCCTTTTGTGCAACACGGTTCCGACAATTGGGAGGACAGGAGCAAAAAGGGCCACATTCAAAAATCAAAGGCCTCCCTCTCACAAGCAAACCCTGAAGATTATAGGGAAACTCTCCTCCATTCTTCATAGAGCAAAAGCAGCCATCAGTACAAGCCTCCACACATTCACAGCCAGTAGCTTTCCCACTCTGATGAAACACAAACTGCGGAAAAGTAGTTTTCGGAAGATACTCATAATAAAGAGGTTCTTGATTGTCATCTATATCATTAAATAGCCTAATAGGAACACTCTCCCTCTTGTGTGAAATATCAACAGAAAGACAATACATAGGCTTAAGATCCAACCCAATTTTCTTAATCTCCCTAGCCTCTTTGAGAACAGCACTACCCATCTTAGCCTGCCCCTCAATTCTCCATAGCTTATACTTATAAACTCCAAAACCAGACTTTCCTACATCAAACCAACAATCAACAATCCTATACAATCCATCATAAACATAAACCTTACCAGAACCGGACGCGCTCCCTTCATACTTCATCCCACGAATAACCCTAACCTCGATTCCATAATGCATACTCCTTTCCAAAGCAAGGTTTCCGCCCACCAATTTCTGATCACAAATTTGCCTTGAGGAATTCTTCTCCTGCCCTCCATGGCCAGTGTAGATTATAACATCACCGTCATCTAATTCCATATCATCCTCATAACCACCCGAAACAATCACACTGGTAGCAATTGGCTCACCATTTGAGCACCTACTTTTAGGTAGGTAATCAATGCCTGCTTGTATCTGCATATGCAAACCAATTACACACAATTCCATCCTAAACAAAAACACATCACCAACATAGACTCCAGGTATCGGTCCAACTATCCTCTTATCACGATACAGCCACAACTCACGCTTCCTCATTAACGCAGCAGCCCTCATATCACCACGAATCCGATTACGACCACGACGCCTTCTTCCATTCGACAACTCCCCTTCCAACCCTGCAGCCGCCACCCTACTCTCCTCACCGACTCTCATCTCTGCCTCCATAACCGCAACTTCAGCAGCCAACATCCTCTCCTCAGCCAACCTCCTCTCCTCAGCCAATCTCCTCTCTTCCTCCACAGCAACTTCAGCAGCCAATTTCCTCTCATCAGCCATTCTCTTCTCCTCCTCAACACTCGCCAACACGCGAAGCGAATCATAAATCATCCTAGTCTTCCTCATCACATCACGAAAATGCATCTGATCCTTCATACTCAGATCTGAAACCCTCACAAGCTCCATCACCTGGCTTGCTTTCTTCCTAACCACCGCAACTGCCGTCTCTTGTTTCTCCGGAACAACAACAATCGCTCGATCATTTCCCTCACACGGCTCAGAATCAATAGAATCCACCCCCAAATTAGGAGGGTTGAGATTTAGGTCAGGGTTACAACCATTGACTAAATTCTCCATTGAAACAGCAGAAGCATTGTTGGAATCATCGATTCCCATAAAAGGGTAAAGCGATTTACCAAAAGTAGCATTGAAAAGCTGTGAAATACGGTAGTATTCGGTGTATAAATCAGATTGATCATCGGTTTCTGAGCCAGGAGAGAAATGGGGTTGTTGTTGAGAATCTTGGGTGGCGAAGAAATCATCGAAAGGCTCCGGTTTTGGAACGAGCAGCGTCTGAAGCGGTGCTCCGGAGGAAATGGTGGTGGTTGGGGGTGGAGGTGAGAAATTAGGGATTTGGTTGGAAATAGTAAAATTGGGGGTGGGAATAGCAACAGAAACATGAGAAGAAGGTTGAGAAGGAGAAGGAGTTTCAAGGGTTAATGAGAAAGGATCCATTTGAGTTATGATGATGATGAAGGTGAATGAGAAGTGAGTGAAGTTTGAGTGTACTTTGTGTTCAAGGGAGGTTAGAGAAAGAGTGGCATTGGAGTGAGTGAGGTCATAGAAATGAAATGAACAAAATATGAAAGTGGAGAACAATTTGATGACATAAACAAACTACTCTTTCAGAAGATTTAATGTGTGATGATGTATAAGATTATAAATATTTGTTTATATGGCTTCATTTACTCTTTCTTAGAATTATATAGACATATCACATTTAAGCCGCTGGATTACTTGAAAAAAAAAAATTATATAGACATATAATTCATCCATAAATCTTGAATATGATTATATCGAGAAAAAATTATGAGAGATATTGACCCCAAAAAAAAATTATGCAAGGCTAAAAAAGAATCAAGGTAAATATATTAAAATAAAATTGGGGGATATATTAAACATGAGAAATGTTAACTTGTGCCATTAAACATAAGTTAAGAAGACAAATGTAGAAAGTTTTTCTTGGAACATGTGCATTCAATGTCTCAAAAGTTGTAAAAGTTTCAATATAAAATTTATTTTTAATTTCCTTTTTAAGCTCTTTAACTTATGCCCTAAAGGCATAAGTTAACATGACACATTAAACATCAATAATAGCATTTTTTTTAGAGGATTTTTTTTGGAAGAAAGCATTTTTTTTTAGAGGATTATAATAGACTTTGTCGGTAAGATTTGACTTCATTGATAATGTCGATATTGTAAAGTTAGACATCTTTATCTAGATTTGAATTTGAGACATCGTAATTGTGTGTGAGAGTTCAATGGTATTTTCCATTTTCTTTAGAGTATACACTCCATTTAAATTATTGCATTTACAATTTAATCTTTTTATAATATTATTTAAATCTTTAATTAAACAAATTAGTCAAATCTCATTGCAATAGAAATAATTTCACTGCAATAGTAACAATATCGAGCGCTTTATGAAAAGTTTTTTTGATCTTATTTGTCAAAATTATTTGATTGTATTATATGAAGAAAAAAAATTACTCTCTCTGGTCCTAAATATAAGAGAAGAATTTTTTTTTAGGTTCATTGAACATTTAATGTATCTAGACTATAATATAAACTAAATACATAATTTATTCAATGAACTTGAAAAAAAAATATTCTCTTACATTTAAGATCGGAGGGAGTATAACCAAGTGTAATAAAATAGATATATACAATTAATGCAATAGAAAAACTGACATGAACAATGTGTTATTGAAAACTATGTGTAATCACATTGTTCCACAACTTTCTTTTAATATGTGGACCCCATTTGTTTGACTGAGATTATCAGAATCAAGTGTAGTTTTTGAATATGAAGGGTTCAAATAAAAAGAATGGTAAAAGATTGCAATAAGAAGAAAAGAAAGATTAGTTAAAAAAATATGGAAGAAAGATTTCAATATGAGACCTCATGCAAAACATATTTTAACTTGATTATGCAGAAAAAAGGAAAGAGATCATCACTCTAGGTAAAAAAGATTAAAGAAGATGAAATCTCACAATATTATTCATGACCAAAATACAGTTTTAGCAGTCTTACAAAACTACTTAGTTACATACATACTGATAGTTTTCCTGCCCACTCGTCAAGGATGCCATAGTCTATGTTGAGTTCTCTCAATGGAGGGATGTTCTCCATTGCATATAGCATGAGACGGGGGAACATCATATTGTTATGATCATAGAGAACAAACTGAACAAATACATTTGGACTCGAACTAAGGCTCATATAGCCAGCAACATTTCGCAATGTTGATATATCCATAGAATAATCTATATCAGGTATTAATGGATATGATGGACGAACATAATTATTGTATATCTCAGACAAATCCCCCCATTCTGCCCATCTATCTATAAACCATTTTGGATATATTAACGAGTCACCATTCATTGTTAAAATTTCAGCTTGTTCCTTTGTTAAAATTACCCCAGTATACTCGCAGATAAAGGCTCCAGCCTGAATAAGGTCCAAGGACCTAACTCCCCAACCAGTCTGTGCAGACATAAACACTTCCAACCTATGCGTGATCCCCTTTTGTGCAACACGATTTCGACAATTGGGAGGACAGGAGCAAAAAGGGCCACATTCAAAAATCAAAGGCTTCCCTTTCACAAGCAACCCCTGAAGATTATAGGGAAACTCACCTCCATTCTTCATGGAGCAAAAGCAGCCATCAGTACAAGTCTCCACACATTCACAGCCAGTAGCTTTCCTGCTTTGATGAAACACAAACCATGGAAAAATTGTTTCCGGAAGATACTCATAATAAAGAGGTTCTTGATTGTCATCTATGTCATTAAATAGCCTAACAGGAACATTCTCCCTCTTGTCTGAAATATCAACAGAAAGACAATACATAGGCTTAACATCCAACCCAATTTTCTTAATCTCCCTAGCCTCTTTGAGAACAACACTACCCATCTTAGCTTGCCCCTCAATTCTCAATAATTTATACTTAAAAACTCTAAAACCAGACATCCCTTCTTCAAACCAGCAATCAGTAATCCTATATAATCCATCATAAACATAAACCTTACTAGAGCTAGACGCACCCCCTTCATACTTCACCCCACGAATAACTCTAATCTCGATCCCGTAATGCATACTACGCTCCAAAGCAAGGTTTCCACCCTCTAATTTCTGATCACAGATTTGAATTGAGGAATTCTTCTTTCTTCCTCCATGGCCGATATGGATTATTACATCACCATCATCCAATTCCATATCATCCTCATAAGCACCTGAAACAATCACACTAGTAGCAATTGGCTCGCCATTGCAAGACCTACTTTTAGGAAGAAAATCAATGCTAGCTTGTATCTGCATATGCAAACCAATTACACATAATTCCACCATATACAAGAAAACATCACCAACATAAACTCCAGGTATCGGTCCAACTATCCTTTTATCGCGATATAACCATAACTCTCGGTCCTTCATTAACCTCGCAGCCCATATGTAACCACGAATATGATTATGACGTTTTCTTCCATTCATCATTTCCCCCTCCACCCCTGTTTCTGCCTCTTCCATGTTCTCATCACCAGCTTCCATCTCTGTCTCCATAATTGTAACTTCAGAAACAAATATCCTATCCTCATCCAACCTCTTTTCCTCAACCAATCTCTTCTCTGCCTCCACAAAAACTTCATCAGCCAATTTCTTCTCCTCAATAATTCTTTTCTCATCCTCAATACTTGCCAACACACGTAGTGAATCAAAAGTCATCCTTGTTCTCCTCATCACGTTGCGAGAATGCATATGATCCTTCATACTCAGATCTGAAACCCTCACAAGCATCTGACTTGCCTTTTTCTTAACTAGAGCTATCGCCGAACATGATTCTTGTTTCTTTGAAATGGGCATAATAGATCGATCATTTCTATCATCCACAAAATCCACCCCTATATTAGGGTTCTGATTTAGTCCAAGGTCAGAAATATTGACTGAGTTCTCCATTGAAGCGACAGAAGCATTGTTGGAATCATCGATTTTGAGAAAACGATAAAGGGATTTATTGGAAGTAGCATTGGAAGGTTGTGGGATGTTGTAGTACTCAGTGTAGAGGTTAGATTGATTGTTGTGTTCATATCCACGAGGGAAATGAGGTTGATTGTTGTGTTCATATTCAGGAGGGAAATGAGGTTGTTGTTGGGAACCTTGGGTGGTGAAAAAATCATCAAAAGGTTTAGGTTTTGGGACGAGTATGGTTTGAGGCGGTTTTCCGGTGTAAATGGGAGTGATTTGGGGATTGGGGACTGACATGTTAGGGATTTGATGAGAAGAAGTTTGAGAAGGGGAAGTAATAGAAGGGGTTTCAAGGGTTAATGATAAAGGATCTATTGGATTCATGGTGAAGGTGAATGGGAAGTGAGTTTAGTGAAGTTTTGTCTTATTTTATTTTAAGGGAGGTTAGAGAAAGAGTTGCATTGAAGTGAGATCATGAAATTGAAATAATATGAAAGTGGAGAACAATATGATGACAGAAACAAGGTACTCTCTCAGAAGATTTAGGAATTGGGATTATAAGGGGGATGATGTATAAGATCACAAATATTTGTTTGTGTGGCTTCATTTACAATTTCTTACTATTATATAGGCATATAATTTATCGAAAAATCTTGAATATGACTATCTCAAATGAAAAATAATTAATGAGAAATTTTGACCGTTGAAAACGCTAAAAAACATTCAATGAACCTATGATTCATCGAAAAATCTTGAATATGAATATTTCATTTGGAAAATAATTAAGAGAGACATTGACGCGGGAAAAAATTATGTGAGACCAATTTTTTTTTTAAGGTAAATATATTAAACATTGCTAATATCAATATTTCTTTTGAACGAGCATTATTAATATTAATTATATTGTACTTTGTCTGTAAGAACTGACTCAGCTGATAATGTCGATATTGTTAGGTTTGATACCTTTATCTGGGTTGGAACTCTTGACCTCGTAGTTGTGTGTGGAGTTTCAATTGTGCTTAAAATTTTCTTTTAAGTATACACATCATTTAAAATGTTATATTTACAATTTTATCCTTTTTATAATATTATTTAAATTTTTTTATCAAAAAACCAATCAAATATCATTGCAATATAAACAACATCATTGCAATATGAATAGGCATGGAAACAATACTTGTACCCGTAGGTACCCGCCCATACCTACCCCGATTTGACGGGTTTTCCCCGTTTTGACTGGGTTTAGGTATGGGTTTTTCCCGATTTCAAAACACGGGTATGGGACGGGTAACGAGGTTATATGTACCTACCCCAAACCCATACTCATACCTGTCCCGAATATAAAAAATTACTTTTTTTACCCCTTTTATATAAATATAAACACAACCCTAAATCATTTCACTCCAGTTCGAACGACTGATGTCATTGTCAGACGACAATTTTCTGGGTTCCCTCTGAAGCAGTCAACGCTGCTCACAAAGGGAACATAATGCTTTACAATATTGACATTGGGGTTGGAAAAAAGAACTTTTTTATTAAAAAATGATTCACTACGGTATGGGGATGAGGATGAGATACCCGAATCCATCGGAGACGGGGATAAGATTTAATTTCTTAGCCCCGTTGAGTATGGGTAGGGTAACGGATAAGTATATGAGAATCGGAGATGGGGATGGGGAAGGTAAAATCCGTCCCCTCCCCGCCCCATTGTCATACCTAAATATGAACAATAGTGAATACTATAAAAAGGAGTTTATTTTGTTCTTATTTACCAAAATAATTTGATCGTGTTATATGGCAAATATTTATAACAAACTATAGTAAAATAAATATACAATTAAACAAAATAGAAAAGTTAGCATGGACATTGTTGCACGAAAACTATGCAAACACCTTATTTTTCGCCTTTCTTTTAACATGTGGGCTCCATTAGTTTGATTGATATTACTCGAGATTCAATGTTGTTTTTAAATATTAAGGATTCAATGAGAAACAACAATAAAGGATTTGCAATAAGAAGGTAAGTAAGATTGAAATGTGTGGTCCTCATGTAAAACAAATATTCACGTGATTAGGCAGAAAACTGGAAAGAGATCATCACTTTAAGTGATATTGATTAAAGAAAACTTTGTTTTTGTAGCTAAATTATCGTTAGCAACGTGCATTCGAAAAAGGTGCGTCTTCAGGCTGCTATTAGTTTTAGTGGTAATATTTGAAGTAGATAAAATAGTCACAAGAAAGGGAGTTTGAATTGTGACCCTTTAAAAACTAAACCTGTAACTTAAAATTGATTCTCAAGTTTTGAACTTGGAATAATTAAGTTAGTGAACTGACTTCAGAACGTTTTGAAGTAGTTATGCAGAAACAGTTTGAATATACATATGTGTTTGTGTGTGTGGTGTATACTGAAAATAAAGAGTATAGGAAAGAGAAGAAGAACACACAAGGATTTATAGTGGTTCACCCAATGTGGGCTAATCCACTCCTCACAATCTTGTGAGAGTTTCCACTATGATGCTTGAGATAACCTCTCAAATCCTGCACCTTACAATCTTTGTTCACCTGAACAATTACAACAACTGTATTCTCTAAGCCTCAACAAGCTTGCACCTTCTTGCTAAGTTACTCACTTAGACTTTTACAACTTCTGCTTAAACTAACACTTTAGTACCCCTAAAGCTAGATGAGACTTTGATTACAATTTGTATGAAGTTTGAGTGTTTGTAGAAACACACAAAAGGAGAATGGAGGAAAAAGTTATCTTTAAAGAGATAACATAAAGAATTGATTTACACTTTTAAAGACTTCTTGGAATCTCTGTGATGATCAATTTTTGCTAAAGCTTCAAAACACTCTTATGTTGTTTTTCTTGTATGCTTTGCAATGGTGCGTGTTATGCTGAGACCTTGATCTCTATTTATAGAGTTTCTTGAGCCTTTGTAGCCGTTG
>Ga0315915_1003824_pt1 | contig 19082 bp, 10 predicted proteins | sample MpolbnodulesMG_FD_207738 | JGI IMG/M metagenome (GOLD analysis project Ga0315915, IMG submission 207738) | Medicago polymorpha root nodule microbial communities from Los Angeles, California, United States - branched nodules | ecosystem: Host-associated > Plants > Roots > Nodule | place: USA...
GATATTATTCATGTAAATTCTCTTTCTAACCGTGATATTATTCATGTAAATTTGCTTTCTAACTATAATTTAAAGAGCCCTTAAAACAATACAATTTTTTTTTTTTGAAAGAAAAATACAATTTATATTGTCCATGCACCTCTTCAGCTCTTCTAATTAATCCTTCAACGATAGCATGACCCAGACTGTCAGGGCATCTCATGTCCACATGAAGGACAAAACGGTTTTCTTTGAAGCGTTATGATGGTAAGCAATTGAGGCAAGGAAGCACATCAAGGTGATAAAATCAAGTCTTCCTGCTTCAACCAAGAGTAGAAACAAGTGAAATCCTTATCCACACAAACAATATTTCTTGCACTCCAATTGCACCAAATGCTTGTTTGTTGATTTCATTACTGAACATGTCAGTATTTCTCGTTGGTATGCTTTAGTGATTACCAACATCAAAGAGTCCGTGAATTTCTATTGAGAATTGAATCTTTCTCTCAAGAGAAAAAAGGAATGCACTCCTGTAGATGAGCAAAACTTTATTTTAGTAATGACATTAAGAGTTTAAAGACTTTGCAGTCTGACTTTTCTTTTCAACTTTAGCAATCATCCATGCACCATGTTGTGACTGTATTTCAAAAAATATATATACTAGTATGAGTGTATTTTAGTAAATAGCATAATTGAGTGCTTAATGAATAATCATTTATTGTATACTTTGGTCATCTTATTAAGAACTGTCACATTTGTTTTTCAAATAAAAAGAAGTTTTATGTTGGGTTAATTATTTATTCACACGCAATACGTTGGTGGATAACGTTACTCACAATACATAGATAATTAAAACTTTTGATCCACATATGGACTTAGAACAAGACACAATGACATACAATTTACATGAGTGAAAACTCATCTTGGTATTATTGATAGTTGTTACGGAACACAAAGTAAATCAATGGTGTCTCCCAAAACACTACGAGTATTTTAAGGTAGAAAGACTAAGTGCAGGTATACATTGTCCAAGTTATAGTATAAAAGATATTGATCCCACAGGAACTATGGAGCTATAGTTTCGCGTAGCTTTTCAGCAAAAAAACTTGTTTGTGAGAAAATAAAATAAAACATTTATCACAACAATAAAAGTAAAATGTTAAGTTAGGGAAAATAGTTTAAGTCTTTAGAAAATCTCAAGATGGAAAGTGTGGTTTAGATACAGGTTCAGTTATTATAAAACATTATTGCGATGTACAGAGCTATAACGTAGGTACAGCTTCCTATGTCGCTCAGACCTATAGTCGGTTCAAAGTATCTTTATCATCTGAGATCCACAGGGCTATATCCTTATATAGCTTCAAAGTGCTTATAAGTTGCAACATGGAGATATTCATGACTTCGTAGGAGATTGGAAATCTTTGTGGGACTGAAAATGACCTCATCGTATTTTAACTTTCATTTGGCTTGCAGTCTAAGAGCGCATCCTTACCAACTTTCGTAGAAGCAAGTGGGGAGTGGGCATATCTCCACTTTGTTCTAGATGTGGGAGGGCCGATGAAACTACTATTCATGTGCTCCAGGATTGTGTTTATGCAACTCAGGTATGGCTCTGCCTAGTTCCATCTCATTTCATAACAGATTTCTTTACTTTTGATTGTAGGGACTGAATTTTCAACAACCTCGGCCAGCTTGGCACATGTGCAACTACAAAGAACTGGAAGACCATTTTCGTGACATCTTGTTGGTTTTTATGGACGTGGAGAAACAAAGCTATCTTCGAAAATGATTTTCACCAATCAAATAACTTTGTCATGGTGATCTAAAACTTTACTAGATAGATAGATCTTTGTTCAACCCTTCCGCCTCACCACAATCTTCAACGAAAAGAGACGATCTATGTGGGTTGGATAAACCCCCTGAAGGTTAGATAAAACTCAACACTGGCGGTGGAGAGAATTCAGGTTGTGGTGGTCTTTTTCGCAGCTCTGATGAAAGATGGTTAAAAGGTTACATTAGAAAGGTTGGAGTGTGTGACGCGCTTCATGCTGAATTATGGGGCATGTATCTTGGTTTGAATATGGCTCGGCGAGGACATATGATAAGTGTCAAAAAGGAGTTAAATAGACTATATATTTTAGGCACTTTGATTACATGGTTTGCAAGTTATCCTGCGAAAAGCTCACAAATACTGAAGAATCATTCAATTATGCTTTTCACATCTAATGCCAACTCTTTGTAGGAAAATGCACACCTGAACACTTTAAAAGCAAGAAAACATGAAGAAATGCAAAGTTTAACTCGCCACAGCGAGCTCAAAGGCGAGCTGAGGCAGAAAGTTGAAGTTACTCGCCTCCAACTCGCAATGGCGAGTAGCAAAAGCAGGAAGGCATAGTTACTCGCATCCCATGCGCCATGGCGAGTGCAGGTCGAGTACAACTCGCCATGGCGAGCCTACTTACTCGCGAGACGAGTTAAGGCAGCCTAACCCCTCAGAGCTGACGTGGCAGAAACCCACTGGGGAAGAAAGCTCAACTCGCCATGGCGAGCACACCTACTCGCAAGGCGAGTTGAGTCAGAGAAAAAAGTATAAAAGACCTTTCATTCACGTCAGGGGAGATTATCAGATCAGATCAGATCATATCAGACCATATTATAAAAGGCCAAAGAGAAATAAGGGAAAGATCAGAGAGACCAAAAAGAGCAAGGAGCACAAGGATTAAAGGAAGACACAAGATCAGTGAGACATCATGGCTTGGTTCCACTCCATCTCTTCTTTTCTCCTTGTAAGGTTACCATGACAATGAGTAACTAGACTCTTTTTGTTGGGATTAAATGTAGTTAACTCTATTAGTATGTATTCCCTTTGATTGGGATGTTGTGTGATTCTAATTTATCGTATGATATTGATATTATTCTTGTTTTCTGTGTTTTGATCTTATGGATTTGAATCGTGATTGGAAAATACCTTTTGAATCTAGGTTAGAATAATCTTCTATCAATACTTTTGTTTTAGACATGGAACTTAGGTTGGTAATCACTTGAATATTGGAACTTAAAGCTTTTGTATCATTGTATAGTGCGGGAAATCGACGATACAATCGACTATTGGACCGTTTAATAGTGTGAGACATCAACAATTAAACGATCCAATAGAAATCACGATATCATTTGGACATGAACGATGTTGTTGAGCAATACGTGATAATATCGATTGATAATTAGAATCCGCAACCCAAATCCGAGAATACGTATAAGTAGGTTGATGAAGTTTAACCCCAACATATTTATTTCCCTGTTAACTCTCGTCCCATTTATAAATTCTTAGTTTGATAGTTTATGAAACAACAAAATACCTGAAAACCCTAGCTCAGAACGGTAACGATTGTTGAACGGCTTAGAATATCGCACCAGTCCCTGTGGAGATGATAACGTAAATACTTACTTTTGATACTACATCAACATATTCCACAACTCATTGTGGAAAGCGACTCTAAAACTCTTATTGATATGGTTATTGGTAGGTGTAAGTTTAGTGGAGTTACTCCCACGTTGGTGCGGCGTAATCACAATCTTTTGGCTTTGGATTGACATGTCCAGTTTCGTCATACTTGGAGGGAGGGCAATCGTTGTGCTGATTGGCTGACTACCTTTAACCTTTCTTTAGACTCTTTTGTTGTTACTAGATTGGAGTATCCACCTAGTGAGATCCATATGTTTCTTTTTTATGATATTTCTGAGACTTGTTTTCCTAGACATGTTCAATTAGCGCTTTAGTTTTCTGTTGGACATTTGGTCGTCTTTTGTACCCAACAAATAAAATAAGTTATAAGTTAGAGAGAATAGGCTTCTTGAAAAAAATGTAAAGTAAATAGGCATTTTGATCCTCAAATTTGCATGCATAGACCAATTTCAGCTTAAAATAAACTAATAAGACCTTAACTATAAGCTGAAAAAATGAGTTTAGAAAACAGACTCTTCAATATAAATGAGTTTCTTTTTATTTAAAAAAAAAAAAGAGTTTTAGAAAATAGACTTCAATAGACTGATTCAAGTGATCAAAGATTCTTAATTTTGGTAGGAACAAACTTCATTTGGGATTGTGTGCATAACCAGACTCAGAAATGGCGCCAAGTGAAGACGCCGACGTCGCTTTGTCCGATCCACTTACGGAGGAAACAACCGCCACCAAGCGGCAGCGATTGAACTCCTCCACCGAAACCCTGTCCCTAACCTCATCATCTTCATCTTCCTCATCAACCATTCCGACTCTTCCATTCGAGATCGTAGCGGAGATTCTCTCCAGGCTGCCAGTCAAATACCTCATGCAACTCCAATCCGTCTGTAAGTCCTGGAAATCTCTCATCTCCGATCCCAAATTCATCAAGAAACACCTTCGCGTGTTCACCACGCGCCACCATCTCGTCTTAGCCTTCACCAATTCCTCTCGCAAATTCGCTCTCACGGCTTACCCTCTCTCCCCCTTTCTCACCACCACTGCCACCGCCATCGCCACACAGCTAGATTACCCTCTGAAGAATCGAATTCGAAACCGTTTCGATCTTATCGTTGGCTCTTGCCATGGTATCCTCTGTTTCGCTCTGGGTCAACGTTTCACTCTTTTGTGGAACCCTTCCATTAAGAAATTTACCAAATCACCATCTTTGGATAATCCAAAACGAGATGGGAGTTACACAATTCATGGTTTTGGCTATGATCATGTCAATGACATTTACAAGGTTGTTGCTGTTAATTGCTTTGAATCTGACAACGGGGATTACAAAACTCGAGTAAAGGTCCATACTTTGGGCACCAATTTTTGGAGAAGGATTCATGATTTCCCTTTTGGTGTCCCTTTTGATGAGTCGGGAAAATTCGTTAGTGGAACTGTTAATTGGTTGGCATCTACCAATTCGTCGTATACTTCATTGATGATTATTTCTCTTGATTTGGAGAAGGAAACTTATCAAGAGCTGTTGCAGCCTGATTATGGAGCGGTAAATGTGGTTACTATGACCTTATCGGTGTTGAGGGATCGCCTGTGCATTCTTGCTCACAGTGATACTTTTTTCGATGTTTGGCTTATGGAGGAGTATGGAAATAGAGAAACTTGGACTAAATTGTTCCGTGTTCCTTACATGGGAAATGTTCGGTGCTGTCCTTATACTAAGGCACTTTATGTTACTGAGGATGATCAGGTGCTGCTGGAGTATCAGTTTGAGTTGGTCGTTTACAATTCTAGAGATGGTACTTTTAAAACTCTTGAATTTCCAAACATCAAAGGTTGGATGGTCCCTGAAGTCTACCAGGAGAGTTTGATATCACCATGTTCTTAACAATAATAGAATGCATGTAGTAATGAGGATGTTATATGTTATGTTATGTCACTTGTGCATGAGGATTATGAAAAACCGGGATTCTTCAACTCCCTAACTGCAACCTGTATGTTAATTTCTATTTGTGTTATGTGCCTTTTGTTTGCTGATTACTTCATGGATTATTGTTCATTATTAGACGATGAAATATGTTGCCTGAGAAATTGTGGTGTTAGATTTATTTTATTCGATGATTAGAGTTTTTTTATCGATTCTTTAACTGTGCACTTTTTTATGTGGTTAGTGATTTGGTTTTCTAAGATTGGAATTAGATTCTATGCCCTTTGGATCTCACTTGAGTTTATGTTAAATGTTTGACGACTGCTACACAAATTTTATGATGTATGCTGCACAACCGCTTGTTGCTGAGATGTTTGAAGCAGTGCGAAATATCTTTATCTATAGTTGGCGTGACATATTTCTGCCAAATATCCTTGTGATTCTAGACTATTCATTATTCCTCCACCATTGCAATGGTAATATGTTTCCTATCTTTCTCACTGGATTTCTTTTATTTGTGATTATTTTATAATGGTTTTCTATGCTCATGTTGGATTTCATTGCCTAATGGAGCTTTGGTACCGAATATGAACCATATCAGAGGAAGTGCTTGGTTGCCAACACTTTAATTTTATTCAATTGAATATTTATCACATTTTTCTTATGAAATCAGAGAAAATAGGAATTAGGGATATGGCTTCTGCAAATTGTGTCGACTGCTTGAATTAGTGGTAGGTTATTTGCTTGAGAAGATTATTCTCTTTTCAGTTCTGTTAACTCAATTCCTTGAATTTCTGTGCAACTTGAGTTTGTTGAAGTTAAACACAGAGAGTTTGTTTAGGCTGGTTGCACTTGTTATAGCTTGTCTCAACACTCAACATGTAAGCGCACTTTTATGCAGTCTCTTGATTGGAATGTGCTCCTGTCCCCGTAGATGTTTTTAGAATGATTTTACTAAATTGTCAAAGTGTAAACAATCCGTAGGTTGTTGCTCATTCTATCAGCATATTGTTCAAAGATAGACGTGTTTCTTTGGTCCTTGCCCTCTCTTTTTTCGTTTTATTTTCAGTGGTCCTTGGTCTCGATATATTAGTTCCCCATACATTTTTTCTCAAGCACTTGGATATTTAATATAGAAATTGTATAAATTATTCATCAGTTGCTTACAAATGAGAGATTACAAGGGTATATACACTAATGGGCTTATGGGTCCAATACTTAGAAGTCTAACACTCCCGTCAAGCATGTTACAAATGCAATAAAGCTACGGTGTAGTTGTTTCTCAAAGAAAGTATGTAGTTGTTTTATCCTGTAGGCGCATGGCTGTTAGTCTACCTTGCACAAACTCGGGTAGTGCCGGAAACGTCTTAAAGAAAGCGACCTGGTCGTGACTCAACCCGGTAGGACTTCAAGAAGACTGAACATGGTAATATCTTCTGTGGTGATTTCGACTTTATTAAAAAAGGTACATTTCTGAACCCGAAATAACAACATTTTCCGTCACTTCCCTCCTATGCTTGATTGGGTTTGATATGTTCTTGCTGATTGTTTAGTTGCACTGTGTTCCAGTAGGCTTTGAAACTCCTCAAAATAGTCTAAGTCTGCAAGCAATGTGTTGAGAACTGTTATTATAATTGAATAAAGTTCGGGCGGGTAGAAACAAATTAATTATATAGGTTGTATTCAGTTAACAAAAGCTTCAAAGCAAGTTGTTGAAGCAAGTCATTCATATATGAAACCAACTTGTTTAATGTTACTGGGGTGGTCAATGTCATGCATTTATGGTTGAAGCAGATTTCAATTTTTTTTTGGATTAAATATGTTTTTGTCCCTATAAATATACCAACTTTTCGTTTTAGTCCCTCTAGAATTTTCCTTCAACTTTTAGTCCTCCAAAAATTTTCCATATTCACTTTTGGTCCCTCTTTTAAAGTAAACTCATATGTAGAATTCATATTTTTGAATAAAAGTTTGCAAGAAAAATTCATAATATTATAAGAATTTCTCCCAAAAATTTTTAGAATTTTTTAACAAAATATGAATTTAACATGAATTTATATATTTTTTATAGTTAAAAATTCATATTAAATTTATGTTTTGTTAAAAAATTATAATTTTTTTTGGGAAATATTTTTACAATATTCTACACATTTCTTCACAATTTCATTAAAAAAATACTAAAATTAATTTAAAAATAGGGACCAAAAGTAGTGATTGAAAATGTTATAGGGACTAAAAGTTGAAGGAAATTTTTAGAGAAACTAAAACGAAAAGTTGGTATATTTATAGGAACCAAAAACATATTTAACCATTTTTTTTTACCATCATGACGATGATGATTTTTTGGTCGTAGTAGTTATGGATGGTGTTTTTTCACTAATATTTTATGACATCTTTTTGCTTCACTATCTAGAGATTTTTGTGGACACGTGAAAGTGCTATTTTTAAGTTCTTCAACTCATGTAAGCGGTTTTCTCTATTTTGACTTAGAAGTTGATTGAATTTTGTGATCAGAAGTTGATGATCAAGCTTGATAATGAATGCCTTCCAATAGAACATATAAGCAAATGTATAATGTTTTCTTGATCATGTGCTTTGTGGAAGAGTTATTTATCCAACTCTTAGGTACATCACAACTGGTGGTAAGATCATTAGTGAAAAGGGTATATGAACACTTTTGTCGGTCACACTCTATCTAAATTTATCTTGTTTCTCTCTTGATGAATGGTGAAAGATCACACTTTACTCTTTTATGTGTAAACCACACAAGAAAAGATTCATTCTCGGAATTAAGTGCGAATCTTCCTTGTTAAAACTTTGTATAACTCAAAATTTTAAACACGACAAAATCATGACAATTTCTTAGATGAGAGACAAAATCATGATTTTTTTTTTGGTGGTGAAAAGTCATGACATTTAAACATGACATAACAGGACTGAAATTGCCAACGGTTATAAATTTCAATAATCATTGCAGTAAGCCAAACGAAATAATTGGATACAAATTAAACGACTAAGATTGAAAGTTCTAAATCGGTGTAAACTGTGTGATATTCATCAGCGGTCGAGATGGTAACTCGCTTTGGATAACATATCTTAGAATTAGCAGGTTTCATTGTGCTACATCATATTTATACAATCCACTATGTTTTTAGTACAATGGTGCATATTTTCTTGGTTGGTACACAGTGGTGCATATTTTCTTATTTAAGTAAACCAACCCATAAATAACTCACGTTTTTACATTTTTTATCGCAAGCATACCTAGTTTTACATTCCAATGAAATAATAGCTTAAGTAAGGTACTTTGGAATTTTTTTATGGAATTCACATTGTCGAGTAAATGTGCTAGTGTATGAAACTCAGTATAAAAATATTATGTGTGTATGTGCCGAAAAAAATGTCCAAGTTCATGAATAATAATGTCAAAATACAGTGAATTGGACTAAAATAGAACTAATCTAGGAAGTATCCCAAATTAGTTCTCTAGCCTCCACCTCCAGTAAGCTCCCTCCTACAAATACCTTGCTTAACCTATCAAATGAACAAACAACCAACCAACCATTTGTTGCAGCGATGCAGTAATTCTTCTTCTTTATCCACAACCGTTTACACTAAAGTGGAAACCTTGTTTTTAAACACAATCGGCGATGTAGCAGTTCTTGCTCATTCGACACTTCATTCAAGCTATACAATATGTTGTTCCTTGTAAACGATCTAGTATTCACATTACAACGTATTTCGACTAAGTTTTATGTTTTTCTGGCGATCGTCTAACACAACCCTCTACTTTTATCCGAACTTGAGTTTATAACTATACATAGCAAGATTAACACATGCTAATAATCATGAATCAACATTAAGTGTGTGTTGATAATTAAATCACAAATATGATACCCTCTTTCTTGCTCTCCCAATATAGTATCTTTCATTTGTACTTCCCATGTCATGATGTCAAACAGATCCAACATCTCCATGCAGCTAGCAGGCTACTGCTGTTTTAGCCTAACAAAATCGGTAGTCTAAATTTATTTGTTTCCATTTTAAAGGAAAAGATAAGTACCAGTAGGCCCCTTCAACACAACATCCAATCAACCTAACCAGATTTTTGTGCCGACCAATTGTTTCTACCCCACTTTCAATTCTTTCTAAGCCTGGCAATTGGCACATGAGATAAAGTTAAATATTTACTACTTTTTTTCCTGACAGAATGAGTGTACTTAATTATTTCTAGGCAAAAAACAAATACACCAGGACCAATGAATTCACTAACAGCAAGTTGAAATAGTTATCAGAAGAAGAGGGTTTTACAGGGGAGTACATGGTTGATTTCTTTTTCAGAATCTTTTGTTTTCCTTTATTAAATTGTTATGTACTTATATTTTATATAAGTTACTAGCTTTTTAGCTATGAACTAGTGTGTAGATTAATTTTATCAAACAAATCTCAAGTGTTAAAATAGTATATTGTTAGTACTGTATTTCTTTTATTTTTAACTTATAAAAATGAAATTAAAGATTGAAATGATTGTAAATTGTAATGCATTCAACTAGCACCTCAGACTAGTAATAAAATCTCTGATATGAAAAACTGGTCTGTATAATTTGTTCTGAATCTCTATGTTGGTTCCAACATGAATCCGTTCCTGTATCACAATTTTTTTTGGGTGATATGTTCTCTTAAGTCATGCACATTAAATTTTCATTGAAAGGAAAAAAAATGCCTGAAGCGTAAACTCAAGAAAAATAAATCAATAAATACCAGGGAATAAATAAATTATCTGTGTATGTATAAAAAAAAATAAAATAGTCCTAGTTCATGAATAAAATGTCATAATATAATGAATTGGACTAAAAAAGCATAATCTAGAAAGTATCCTAAGTTAGTTCTCCAGCCACCAGCTCCAATAAGGTCCCTCGCATTGCTTAACCTATCAAAGTGAACAAACAATCGTTCGTTAGTGTTAAGCATAAGAGTATTATTATGTTGCTTTCACTTGAAGAAAAATAATAATAAACTTAATTTGACTGAAGTAACAATCACAAACATACCAATTAAATATAAGCTGGTGAGAAGTGTCGCCATAATGGTAACTATACAAGCCCTAACAAATTCAGCAGTCGAGGTTGACCTGCACAATCGATAATTTGATAGCTCCATCAGTATATAACAGAAGCAACTCTTGTCAAATGAAAAGTTATTAATGACTAATGGCATTCAACAAGAACTTTAAATTGTAAATGAAAGCGATGGTACAAATTTCAGATATGTTTTTCAGTGAAATTTATTATACGAGAATGTGAGACATGCATTGTTGGTGTACACTAATTTTACACCGATGTCCAATGAGAAACCAGTATTTTAACATCATTTTTAACATGGGTTATATGATGAGTTCTCATTAGACGTCGGTGTAAAACTAATTTACACTAATAGTGGATCTTCATTAAACTCTAACTCTATTCTCATGTTCCATTGAGTTGTATTTATGTTTCTTTTGAAATGTTGTATAAGAAATTACCTTGTTACTAGGTCTCTGACAGATTCAGAAGTTAGTCCAAAACCATAAGGAAAAAGTGGATCATAGTGAGGATCTCCAACATTCATTGGGAGTTGATCTACAGATTTGAACCATGTCCTTGCAAGTTTACCACTGAAACCATAGTCACCAAAAAGAACATCTGCCACACCTTGTCCCTCAGATCCTGGTAACCATGCTGCAACCAATGCATCTATGGAGGAAAGATATGGTTCAATCACAACAGGTCTGCCAGTAACAGTGACAACCACACACTTGACAGCTCCACAGACATTGTTGATGATATTTGGACCAGGATCCAAGATTGTAAGGGCTGTGCTGTCCCCGGCAGTCTCGGCATAAGGAGGCTCGCCGACAACAACAATGGCATATTCAAAGTTGTTGGATTTAACAAAATCAGCGTCAGGGTTCTCGCGAAATACAACTTCTGTGCTTGGATCAACCGTTGAATTTATAGCACTGAGAATAGTAGTACCTGCCCATTAGAAAAAATAGCTTCATTACTATTATAGCTTACTAGCAGAAAGACAGGCAATGTCATGCGTGTTTGTCAACACTTTCTATATTATAATTTACTCAAGGGTAAAATTGAAAAATAATTATGTAAAGCCTAGAATCTCATATTCTTCCATAGGCAATACCTCAACTTGCTACAAGTGTCTAAGAGTCACTTACCGCTAGTGTCACCATTGCCGATGAATCCTTGCCATTTGATTGTCCACCCACCACACTGGTATCCCAAATTATCGGCATGAGTGCCAGCAACTAAGATTTTTCGGGCTTTTTTTGGAAGAGGAAGGAGTGAAGCACTTTGGTTTTTCCCATTTTTAAGCAGCACAAGTGATTTTCTCACAGCTTCCCTAGCAAGATCTCTGTGTGCCTAATTAAACAGCATATTTGAATATCTCAAAACTCTTGATGTCTTAATGGTAATAGGATATATTCTAAATTATACAAGTAACAAGAAATATTGATAAAGCTGCATGCTACTTTTGTCCCTAATCTACTTCTAGAAATTAGATAAACTTTATGCAGGAAGGTATATAAACAAAGAATGACAAGTTATAATGCTTAGTTTCTTAAGAAAAAGTAGGTTTCAAGACTTTTTTGTTTGTCTAAAACTGGTGTCAACTATAACTATATGCAGAAGCTTATTATCTTTTGAGGAATTGTCAAGACATTTTCATTGAATTCGAATATATCGTTTTCATCGAGAATGAAATTGTCATTTTTTATTGTTCAGATTGAACTAAAAAACAAGTCAAATTTGTTACTGAATATCCATTTCAAGGTTGGGATGGTTTGAATGAATCACCTGGCTTCCAAGCTCATTGACCAAGCTGAAATCGGCTAAAGGATTCTCAAAAAGACCCATGGTGAACTTTACAACCAAAATTCTCTCAACAGCATCATCAATACGATCCATTGGAATGATATTATTCTTGACCAAGAGTGTAAGGTCCTTAATGAAATCTTCAAATTCGTATGGTACCATCACCTACAAGTTAGTTAACAAAAAAAAAAAGGTTGAGTTCTACAATCTCTTGTTCGGTAAGAATTACATTGTTTCATAAGCTACACTCGAGTAGGAATTTCATTCACTACAAGCATGCAGGCAATTTGAGTATAAAGAACGTACTAACCATATCAACACCGGCTTCAATGGAAGCCTGGACGGAGTATGTGTAGTTTGAACCGGGAGGTGTTGTGATTTTGTCAATACCTTGCCAATCTGAGATGACAAATCCCTGACAAATAAGTGAATAAAATTGAAGTTAGACTTAATACTGAATTCAATAGTTCTACTAGTTGATGATGCCAAATAATATTTTCTTTCCTAACAAAGAACTAAATCTCCGCATTTATTATGTAATTATGTATAAGAAAAAGGAAGAATATAGAGAGACTAATCACCTTAAACTTAAGAGTATTCTTGAGGTAGCCAGTGATTAGATCACGATTCGCATGCATCTTTACACCATTCCAACTGGAGTACGAAGCCATAACTGTAGAGACCCCCTTAATAATGGAATCAGTATACGCAGGCATGTGAAGGCTCAGCAATGTATGCCAATCAACCACCGCGTTGTTCTCATTTACTCCCTTGGTTGTACCACCATCTCCAACAAAGTGCTTAGCACAAGCCGCTACCTTTGTCCTACAAGAAAATAATAACTTTATTAGTTTAGTGAATGATAGAGGAACAGCACGAACCATTTTTAATAAGTGACATAAGTAACTACATAAAAATACAAGAGAATTATTCAATCATGATCTTTTTGTTCATTTATGTGCAACATAACAACAGTGGTTAATGTTTGTAATATTAATAGTGTCATACTTGCCGCCAACGTATGGAACTCCCTTCCTAGCACCCGGCGGGATATCTCCTTGTAGACCAGGTATGATCTCTGTCATTTCTCGCACAATTTTAGGATCCTCACTATAGCTTTCATAACACCGACCCCATCTAGGATCTCTACAGACCTATAATTTAACAAGTTAGGAGTATCAGTAAAATTTAAGGAAAAATAATACATATCTGCCAACCTCAAACCTGTCTAACAAATACTAGTTTTTAACAAGTTTATCATTAGTGTATAACTTACCGCAATGCATGGAGCAAAAGCATAAGGAATCCCTGTCGCTCTGATTTCAAGAGCAGTTGCAGCACCAATTCTTCGTGCCAAATCAGGATCCCTGATTATCGAATATTATTAGAACAAAGAAAATATTGGATGCATCTGATAAATATACATGCAATTTAAACAAAATGTTAAACAAATATCAAGTTACATGAAAATTTTCGCATTAATGTTGTCCGTAATTCCTATGCTGAACAAATAAATAAAAAATTAAAAAATCAACTTGCCTGGTACATCCAAGCCCAACATTATGGGGAAATATGGTAGCATTATAGACATTATTGTGTCCATGAACGGCATCAATACCATACATCATGGGAATGCCCAATCTACTTGCCAGAGACCCTTTCTGAAATTCATTAATCATATTCACCCAATCTTGAGCAGTAGCTTTTGGAAGCGGTTCGCTGCCGCCACCACTCAATACACTCCCTGCACACATTTAAAGGAATCAGTAAGTACAAATAGAATTAAGGTAACGTTCAAATACTATCCTAAGTTGGGATCCAATAAAAAAGGGCAGTCCCTGTGCTCTAAAGCTCTGGCATACACAGGGTCTGGGAAGGGGTCACACACCACAATAACGAGAAAAAAAAATTACACAAATTTTAATTAACATTACAAGAGATGTCAAGCAAATATGTAGAGACAGGATATTCATCATCACCACTAACACATCTATAGTTTAAAAGGTTTGAGTTGTCGAGTAAGCGTGACACAGATGCAAGTTAATGCTTCCCAAAATAGATCAGCGAATCGAACCGCGAGCTTTATAAATGGCACATATTTGAAAACAAAACTTCATTGCCAAAAAACACATAGTTGAAAAGATTTATCTAATGCTGATAATCGCTGATTGCAGAAAATAATGGTTTGTTCAAATTTTGCTATCCTAGACGAGACTATAGCACTATTTGACAATAGCGACCTGTTCATATCTGTTACACTAAAGCATATCTATTTGACAAAACTGGATTTATCAAACTTGCAACAACCAAATACAGTGTCTGAAAATAAAAAGATCACATAAAACTAACATTGATTAAGAAATTAATATTTTTTATGGCTGAAAACGAAAGTATACATATTTTCAATTCAAAAAACATTAAATATAATAAAGTTCTTAATTCTCACCAATAAAACTATTTTTCATAACATTGGCATTGGCAACACTCCTATCAATCTGAGTCATCTGACCAATCTTCTCCTCCAAAGTCATCCTACTCAACAAATCCTTAACCCGAACCGTAACCGGTTGCTTTGGATCTTTGTATTTCATCTCATCAACTTGAGCATCACCAGTAAACACCAACCAACAGCATAGCCATAACACAACACCTAACAACCGAATCCTAGACATGTTGAAAATTTTCCACCTCTTGTATCACCTTCAGAATAAAAAACATCATAGGTAAGAACACAACATATATAACATTATAAAGTAACAAAACAAAACAAAACAGACCCAATAGAGATTAAACAATAAAGATTTAATTTTGGAGTTATACCCCACTTGGTATCAAAGGCAAATCAAAAGAGAAGTAAAAGAAGCAAAAGAAAAGCATATCCAATGAAAAGGGTAATCAGAAATCTGAAACCCCATTACTTAAAAAAGCAATTTTTTTACTAAGCAAGCAAAAGGGTATACGAATATTAATAAAGAATATAGTATAAAGAACAAAAACAACAACGACAAGAAAATCAAACACACGTTTTTATCAATGTTATGCAGCAAAGTGCAAGAAGTGTGTGTGCGATGATGACTCACTATGAAAGCAGCAATGATGCGATCCAATGTGAAAAAACTGCGACTTGATGAGATTGAACGTGGAAAAGAGTGAAGTATTTATAGAAAGAGTGTGAAGAGAGAGTAGTGGGAAACATAAAGCACTTGTTTCCGATAGTTTCTGTTTGTTACATTAAACTGATAAATGGATAACGACAAAACAATAATGTTATCTTTTTTGTTTGTTATAACTTGAGTTGAGTTGATCAACCTCAGTCAAAACCAAAATCAACGGTATAAAGAGAATGCTCCACGTTAAAATTGAATATTTTTATAATTTTTTTAAAATATGAACAATCTTTGTGTGACTTTCAAACGGTAACAAACTATTTGTTTTTGAAAAAGAATCGTAACAAATTTAATAAACTATGTTTATCTTATTCAACGATACTAATAATTTGAGAAATATTTTTTTTAGTAACACCAGCGATATAACATTAATATAATTTTATTTTTTTTGACAAACATTAATATAAAAAATTGTTTAAATGTATAATTGGAATAAAAAAGTCAACACAAAATCTCATGTCCTCTTTATATATAGCATATATAATATTATTCTTGTTATCCAGAAGTTCTAACTCAACTGACAAAATACTAAAAAAAAATAAAAAATTATTCTTGTTGCACTGGTGTAGTCCTATTTTAATGGGATTTATTTATTTTTATTAATATTTTAAATAACATTTTTTAAAGATAAAATAGTAAATAAAATAGCTTAAATGAAGGGTAAAATAAGTAAAAAAAAAGTTAGCACAAACTCATTTTTTTTAGAGGAAAGTCACTCCAAACTCGTACATCTATTCTCTAATTATAAAACTTAATGTCTACCAAAAATACAATTATACCCCTTCTTAATTTTTTGACACGTTATCAAAATTATATCATTTTGTGTCTTTTGCTTCAATTTCCCCCTATTTTTTCTCTCTTAAAAACAAATTAAAACAAACTCACTTGATAAAACACACTAACTAAATCTTTTTTAAAGAAAAAACAAACTTAATCTTAATCTCAATCAAAACAAAATTGATTCGAAGTTATGAACAAACAAATTTTTTTAGTGTGTTTTTCAATTTTGGAGACTAATCAGTTTTTTAGTGTGAGATTGTGGTATTGTATCATAGTATCAAAATTCAAGTACATAAAATTCAAGGTACTTATGAACAATTTTTTTTATATACTTGAACCCCAATCATTTTTCCTTAAGTGTGAGTCTCCCACATCATGTACTTGAATTTTGATACTATGATCCAATACCACACTCTCGCTTGTTCCACAAGCTGGTAGGACGACCATGGACTGAAAAGCTATCCTCATGAGTTTTATGGATAAAGTTGTATTTAAATTCATAACATCTCGAGAGGCTACCATCTAATTTGTACTTGCATGATACTTAGTAACTAAATCCTACATAAGTAGGAATGTCACTATTTCGGTTTTCAATTTCAATTTCGTTGGACTTCAATTTCACTATTTCGTTAATAAGCTAGTTTTTTTTTTTTTTGGGTACCAAAAGCTAGTATAATTACAACATGGAATGAAAGTGTTATAAGATTGGTTTTTACTTTCTACCGACATAAAAAAATTAGCACAAAAAATCATGGAAACTTATATGGCATGTGATTGGGTGATTTTAGAAATGTACTATTATTCATGTTTTGGCTTGGTAAAAGTTGAATGACTGTGCAACCAAAAGCTTCATCTTTTGAATTGATAAACGGAAAAATTGTAAAAAAGGCAGATTCCTTAACATAAAAGACAAGTCATATTATGCAAAAAGTTTTTCATAAAAAAAGAAAAAAGATATGGATATGAATCCTGTGGTAAAAGTTTTAAATGGTTCCTGTAGTGTGGTACCATGTCCAAAAGTATGGAACATGCAAAGAATAACTTGATTAATGAAAAATCACCGGCTTTCATCTCATATTGACTTTAAATTAGAGAATCCGATTCTCCCATAACCTCATTTTAATTATGAGTTTATTTTTTTTAATCAGCAAATATTATTAAACAACAAGATCTCTGCTTAAGACGAACAGAGGCCGGTGAAATTGATAGTACAAACAAACGACGCCGTATATAGGTGAAACATCCACCAAAATCCACCTAAAACAGACCACGAAAGTGACCACTGAAAAACGATATCCAATACAACCCATCACCACTACTCACCCCAAAGAAAAAACACCCCAAATGTATTTTACTTAACATTACATTTCATCATTTTGTTTGATAAGTTCATTCTCTTTAGTCTTTGGGTTGGTCAGATTGTTTTGATAGATCTCTATGTAATAAAGAAATTTTAAAAGGCTTAGATGAAAAACAAAAACATTGGAAGTGCCTGGATTTTTAAATTTGCTAGTATTTTGAAATCGCTCATCCAAAGGTTCCCTTCGTTTATTCTTATTCTTCTCTATAGTGTTCTTCATTAAAAAAAAATCCTCATCCAACCACGCACTTGTAATCTTAAGGATTCTCTTAACACACGAATGGAAAGAAACAATTTTCAAGAGTGACACCTTTTGTAACATCGTCCGTTACGCATTTGAACAGAGCAATGACGAATTTGGAATGGTTACACTTATTTTTGGAAGCATGTCTAGTTAATGTGAAGGTATCAAGGTCAGATCACTTACCTATTATTCATCATCACCAATCATAAACATTTAGATAGAATATAAAAAAAAATCTATTTGAGAACTTTTTTTTAAGAAGAAAAACTAACCCAACGAAATTAACACCAAGGAGAATCGAATTTATCAATGTGTTTGAAGGAAATGGTTTTGGATAAAGCGTTGAGACTTGATGATTTCAGCCCAAGTTTTTTCAAACATTTCTAGAGGGAGTATGGTGATGAATTTTTTGAGGCGGGTATTTCCACATGAGTTGAATGATACCAATATTTCTTTAATTTCCAAATTTGATTCACCAATATCTATGAGATTGACGACCTATCTCTTTGTGTAATGTGTTTTATAAAGTAATCTCTAAAGTTCTTGCTAATAGGCTTAGAAGTTGCTTACATAAATATCTTTCTGATGTTCAGTTTGCTTTTGATCCAAGTTAGTCTATTCTTGATAACGCCTTTGATAGCTTTTGAAATTTTCCATTATTTGAAGAGTTACATAAAACTAGTGTAAGGGTAAGATATGTGACCCTCAAAATTGATATGAGTAAGACCTATGATAGAATTGATTGGCCCTATCTTAAAGGGTTTATGACGAGGTTGATATTTATTGAAAAATGGTAAGGTATATTATGATGTGTGTTGAGTGAGTGAGGTACAAAGTGTTGGTTAACCAAGCGCTGAAAGGACAATGACTCTAAGGAGGGATCTTGGACAAGGGTTTACTTGTTTATTTTGTGTGCACAACGAATAACTACTCTTCTTGATAAGGAAGGGAAAACTTGTATGATATCCGGATGTGTAGGGGGAACAAAGATTCACACATCTTTTATTTACCGATGACTCTTTTTTGTTTTGCACGAACACTATTAAAAAAGATACTACTTTGAACCATAGGTTATCTATCTATGAAGTAACATTGGGCCAACAAGTAAACTTTCAAAAATCCGAGATCTTCTTAGTGGAGGTTAAATCAAATATAGAAAATATTTTTCAAGTTAATAGTGTTGAAAGCAAAATCCTTTATTGATGTTTTAAAGATAACAAACATATTTACTTTTATTTATATTGTTATCTACTAATGAATTTTGTGAGAAATGTTTCATGAGAATGTTTGGCAAAAGGAAGAGAA